>Ga0100403_1000122_pt1 | contig 70548 bp, 69 predicted proteins | sample CryGeymet201501t_FD_83663 | JGI IMG/M metagenome (GOLD analysis project Ga0100403, IMG submission 83663) | Groundwater microbial communities from Crystal Geyser aquifers in Utah, USA - Crystal Geyser metaG 2015-01t | ecosystem: Environmental > Aquatic > Deep subsurface > Groundwater | place...
GCGAAAAGACAAATTTGTGCTACACTTGAAGGAGTCTGAATTCCGTTGGAATTACAGAAAACAAATGTACCAAGAAATCCTTAAAAGGCTGAGGAAAAATCCGCTTTAACTTTACTAGCCCCAAAGCAGATATACAGCAAGCAGAACAACAGAACTAACGAGCGGAATAATCCGCAACTTCCAGGAATCTTTCGTGCGTTGCAAAAACCAAACCAACGTCAGTAAAGCCAACCAAGGTACGAGCAACAACTTAAATCCTTGGTATTGGAAAAATCCCAACATAAAAACTGGAATAGACCATAAAAACCCTCGTTTTGATTTTGAAAAGAAAATGGCCCCACCAAGAAAATAGAAAAAAGTGGAGTAGACGGCATCATAAGACAATCTACTAAACTGCCACCAAAGCGGATTAAGCGAAACAATCACTACCGCGACCCAAGCCAATTTTTTATCACGCCAAACTCCCCAACAAAACCAACCAAAGATGAAGGGAAAGGCGACACCCATCAGTGCAGTCGGAATTCTCACAGCTAGGAGCGGATTGTCTGTTAACCAAAAGAACGGCGTCATAAACAGCGCTGGCAATTCCGCATAAAATGGATGGACCGGCCGCATGCTGTACCACTCTTGATCTTGTGTGAGCGTCGTACCCTGAACAGCGAACGACTTAGCAACAATGCCGTACACCACTTCATCGTGGGTCAAAAAGGGTGGAAGTGTATCGAGTGCAAAAAATCTGGTAAGGATAAGAAAAACAACAAGTGTGGCAAGTAAAAACTTTTGCTTCATTGAGCGAGAAACGGGGTTCGAACCCGCGACCTCTTCCTTGGCAAGGAAGCGCTCTACCACTGAGCTATTCTCGCGCGTCGCTATTGTACAACGACCTCGTGTATACTCAAAGTATGAGCATGCAATCCTATCTCTCTTCTCCAGATTTCAATCGCAGGGCTGGCATCGCCGGTCAAGACACTGCAAAATTCTTAGGAAAAACCTTTGGCATCATAGTCAAAGAAGCCGCAAAATTTATCAAAGAACTCATCATGGGTATGCTGGGCAAATCGTAAGCACAAAAATTAATTTGTGCCAAGCTCAGGAATCGAACCTGAATTTCATGTTTTTCAGACATGCGCCGTGACCAACTTGGCTAGCTTGGCAATGTGGACGCTGAGGGATTCGAACCCCCGACACCCGCGATGTAAACGCGGTGCTCTAACCAACTGAGCTAAGCGTCCAGCTCTGTGCCCGGGAGAGGAGTTGAACCTCCACACCTTGCGGCATACGCACCTCAAGCGTACGTGTATACCATTTCACCACCCGGGCGCAAGATAGATTATTATAATGCAGCCTGGTCGATTTACAAAACTGAAACTACTACCCGACACTCGACCCAAACAAGATTTTTATTATATAGCATCTGATGTGCGAGATGGAGAACACGCCTCTTTGTTATTGATGTTACAATTTAAATGTGCTTCATAAGGTAATATCTGCATTAAATCTCGTATTTGGCTTATTCTTGATATTTTTAGGATTAGCTATTGTTGGAGTTTTCCTTTTACTCTTTTTCGATTGGGCACCTTTATCTGTACTAGGTATTATTGGTGCATTAGGTCTTACGTTTTTTCTTAGTGGCATCCTAATTTATGCGTCAGGATTTTTGCTAATTGGCGGGATTTATGTATGGTTTGGTTACAAAGGTTTCAAGAAATACTCAAAGTTAACCTACTATCTTTTTATCGTAATGATTCTGTTGATTGTGGGAAGTTCTTTTCGGTCTTCTGCAGTAAATCGTGAAGTTAAAGATCGCGAGCATATACAAAATCAAAGAGATTCTGAAAAAAGTATTGTTAAGACCTCTGTTGAATCTTCAAATATAAATGGCTTTGTTATCTCTTATTCATTAAGCACTGGTTCAGAGGGCAAGTATTTAATCCAGACGGAATTTCGAACTGATGGCGCTGATCCCCAACTCTACTTTTTTACAACAGAGAAATACTTAAAAGCCGATGAAAATAGCTTTACGGAAAATTTTAATTATTCTAATGTTTTTGCAAAATGCAAAACCTCTCAGGCGGAAAACTGGATTTGCGTAGGTCTTACTAATCCCATTGCTAGTTTACAAAATATAAACACAATAGAAGTAATTGTTGATGCTACATTAATGTCTGATGTAGAGGGTAATAATTTTTATTCTAATCAAGAAAATATCTTAACTCCAGATCATAAAGGCTCCTTGGAATTAGATACAACCTCGACATTAAACAATATAAAAGTTCTAGGGCAGTAAATAAAAGTCTAAAGTAAAATGAGAAATAAAGGTATTTTTATTACTATTGGTCTAACGATAATTATTGGATTGGTAATCAGCTTCTTCTCTTTGAAACAAAGTAAAGAACTGAAAGCTATGTTGGCAAGTTCAGCCTCAAACATTCAACTCTCAACGGGAAACGAAGTTCGCAGATCATACCAAGATAGCGGTAGAACACTTGGCAAACCAATACCTGCAGAAGTGATCATCGAATATGAACCTAAAAATAATTACACAGAAGGAGATATATATGATGAGATACTCAAAACTCTTCTTAACGAGCATTGGCAGAAAGAAGAGTTGAGTACAGATCAGTCTGGATTTTTCAGAGCCTCTTTACCACAAGATGCTTTCATTATTAGAGCCAGTGTGTATATCCAGCTAGACCGGGGTATTGTAAGCATTCGATTGAGAACAGCTCCGTATAACTGAAAAGCATAAATAGTTTATGGTGCCGAAGAGAGGACTCGAACCTCCACGGGTTGCCCCACACGCTCCTGAAGCGTGCGCGTCTACCAGTTCCGCCACATCGGCACGTTTACAGATCAGATTGTACCATCACTCGGAGAATTTTTGTTTGTATGCCTCGATAATGATATCTCTGGCACGAGCTACCGAAAAGTACGTTGTGTTTATAGTCAAATCAAAGACATTTCTCCGTTTATTATCAGTCACAAAGTACTGCTTCACAAACTCTTCGCGCTCAGCCTCTACTTTGGCGATCACTTCCTTGGCTTGTTGATTATTGAAGCCTTCATATTCCATGGCTCGATTGACACGAACAGGGTAGGGGGCGGTAATATTGACGTGCAGACCTTTTGCCTGGGGAGTAAAACTATTTGCACCACGACCAAGAATCACTGTTTTACCCTTACACGCATATGCCACGATCACTTTCATCATTTCTGAGATAAAAACCATGTCACTGACATACTCTACATTGAGCACCGAGTGCACGATGTCGTCTACGCGTGAGCGACTTTTTTCGTCGAGTTCTTTGATAATTGCTCGTCGTTTTTTGGTCGATTGGGCAATTTCATCAACAATCTGTTGATCGACAAACTCAAAACCGAGCTTTTTGGCCACAGCTAGAGCAATCGGCTTACCACCGCTGCCTGGATCACGCGCAATCGTAATAAAGGGATGCGGAAATGCGTCATCGGAAGGAATAAGACTATTGATCTCTTTTTTGAGTTGAAACAAGCGAAGCGCTTTGTTGACCATCTGCGTGTAGGAACGTGCCATGTTTGTCGTTATTATACAACTCGATCTCAGGTTGTCATCTGCAGGCGCTACGATGGTATAATTGATCTTGCTGAATGAATAAAAAGTGCTCGCACTGCAAAAAATTACTGCCTGAGACAGCCTTTAATTGGAAATTTAAGAACATAAAACGCTCTGTTCAATGCAGAGATTGCTCAAAAACATACGTAAAAAATCACTACAACCAGAATAAGAAGTACTATCTCGAAAAAGCAAAAAAACGTAATGAAATTGAAAAAGAAAGATGTATCCAGTATATAGGGAGTTATTTACTTACCCACCCATGCGTTGACTGTGGACAATCCGACATTTTAGTGCTTGAGTTTGATCATAAAAACAGGGAAACAAAAATTGATAATGTAAGTATAATACTCAAGAGAAAACTTGCATTCAAAACTTTGGTTGCAGAAATTAAAAAATGCGACGTAAGATGTGCAAACTGTCATCGAAAAAAGACAGCAGTCGAGAGCAACAACTGGAAACTACAATTTGCGCCTGTAGCCTAACGGATAGGGCACTAGTCTTCGGAACTAGGTTTGTGTGGGTTCGATTCCCGCCAGGCGCACACTTGATCTGTTAAAATACGCAAGTTTGGGCCAGTAGCTCAGTTGGTTAGAGCAATTGCCTCTTAAGCAATGTGTCCCGGGTTCGAGTCCCGGCTGGCTCACCATTTGGGAGTAAGAAACATCATAATCATCTTTTAGCCCGATAAATGGCGCTAATTTTGGTGTTCCAGAAACCAGTTCTTCATAGGTTGGAGCCACTTGGAAAATAAGGCTAAAAAGGGTGGCTGCTTTCTCAGGTTTATCCCTATCTAGCAGCAAATCTTCTAGGTGTTCCAGAAAATATTTAATGGTTCCCATTACTTCCTCCATATTGATCGTATTTTCATCTTTTTTCTGCAGTTGTTCACGAAGAGTAATTAACTCATTTTCAATTTTTATTAAGTCTTCTTCCATGTAGCGTATAGCAGTTTCAGAATTCAACACTCGTATTTTGTCAGCAATCATGTGTGCAGTTGCTTCTAGTTCGTTTATTCTGTTTTCAATAACGCTTTTATCTTTGCTCTGATCCTTTTGCCGCTTTTTCCACTCCTCTAGCACGGCCTTCATTAATTTTTCAGCATAGTCTGGAGTAATCTTTAATTCCTTTACAAAGTCTTCAATGGTAGTATCAAAGTCTTTCTTAGAGACTCGGAAGTAATGCCCACGCTTATTGCAGTGATATGCTGGGTAGTATTTGCCCATTTTGCCTCGCGAAGCACTGCCAAACAAGGGCTTTTCACATTCAGGACACATCACATACCTTTTGAAAGGGAAATCTTTGTTTCTAGCCCCTTTTTTCAGTAAATGCTCTGGTGGCTTTTTAGTAAAGAGCTTAACTTCTCCTTGTTCTTCAACAAGTGTGCGTTTACCTCTGTTTGCCTTGTTAAATTCTTCAATGCTTACCAGACCGTCAAATTTTCCTTTAATTGCTTTACCTTGTGTCCATCTCTCTACATTTATCCCTGCGTAAATGGGGTTTTGAATGAATCTCCAAAATTGTTTAAGATTTAATTTGTTGCCTCCAATCTTTCCAATTACTTTTTTCTTATCGTTTCTACTTCTTCTGTTTAATGTTCTTGTCGTAAATCCCATGGAATTGAGTTCATGCACTATTTCGTTGTCAGTCGAATTACCCCTGATTCGCATATCAAACATTTTTTTAATCCAGTGAAACTCCTCTGGATGAGGAACCAGTATTACCCGCTTCCCATGTTGTGTTTCTACCTTTTCATTCATGTAGCCATAGGGCGCTCTTCGTACCCTGTAACCCATGCGTACGTATCTGATTTCAGCCCCAATCATACGAGACATAATATCTCGCATTTCATCTTTTGCTCGCTCTGCTTCAAGAATTTCGGTTTTCTTTGTAGGACTGTATACACTCCAGTTATATTCAACTCCAAGGTGTTCTAGAGTATTAACATCTTTGGCTCCAATAATGCCGTAGATATCTACTAGTCGCACACCATACCTTGTTAACTGCATCTTAAGATGATCATATGAATATGATCCGCCTCTCGTAAATCTATCTATAGATTTAATAATGAAAAGCTGAATATCATTTTTTGGGTTCTTACAGTAGTCAATAGCTTCTTGTATTGGTTGCTGTTCTTTAGAAGCAGATTCAATGAAAACGAAGAATTTACTGATATTAATATTGTGGGTTAAAGCGAAGCGTTCAATTTGTTCTTTTTGCGCTTCTGGAGAATCACCTTGCAAACCTTGCTTTATGGAAGAAATTCGTATCGCGGCTACTGCATTTTCCTGGGCAAGGTGACTGTTCATTTTATTTTCTTGAACTTTCTAACTTAGTACTATACTTTTCAAGCAACTTATCAATTATCAAGTTGGCTATTACAGTTAAGCGTTCTTCGGTAGTTAAAGAAGATATTTTTGGTCTTACATTTTGCTCATTATGTTGTATGTTTTTACCTTTTATAGTAGACATTTTCATTGCTAAATACATATAAATAACTATTCGTATAATGATAGTTTATATTAATATATTGATAGTGTCAACGGTAAAATATCTGTATATTGTTAGTTTTGGTGATATACTCTAACTATGGAAACACCTGATCAGCTAAAAGCTAGAGAAGAAGTCGGACGTAAAATTAAACAAGTCCGAGAAGCCAAGGATTTAACTCAAGTAGAGTTAGCAGAAAAGGCTGGTATTGCCGTAAATTACTTTGCGATGATTGAACGTGGCGAAGTAAATTTTACATTTGATAAGCTATACAGGATTATAAAAGCACTCAAAATCAAATCTTCTCAAATACTGCCATTCTAGGCGCTTTTCTCTTTCCTTTTCCTATAGGCTTTGCTATACTCCAAGCATTAATTTTTCTTGGTATATATGGGATTTTCTAATTCAAGTTTTGATATTCCTTCATATCTTCAGCCATTCATTACAGAGGTCTCATTAGTGTACTTATTTTCTTTAATTCTCATATCACTTTCACTTCTTCTACTTACGTACATCATTTTATCAATCATTCGTATTCGGAAAACACTAAGTACTTCCTATGGATTTCTCGAAGTAAAACCAACAGATAGAGCTGAAAAAACACCACTTTCTAATACCAAACTCTTTGAGATTTTGCATTCTCTGGAAAAACCTTACTCATGGTGGGAAAGGTTCGTAGGGATTAAAAAAACAATTAGCTATGAGATAGATTCTAGCAAACTTGAAGGCATCAGGTTTGTTCTGAGAATTCCAAAAAATGAAATAGGAAACGTACGAAAGACACTATTGTCATTTTTACCAGGTGTGGAGATCAATGAAATTTCGGATTACTTGAGTAAGCAACCTCAAAATAATTTCAAAATTGAAGAGTTCGCTTTAGCCAATAGGTTTATCTATCCATTATCAGATCAGTTTCAAATACATCAGCATGATCCACTTTCATATCTTACTGGATTTCTAACAAAGCTAGAACAGAACGAACATATTGCTTTGCATTTTATCTGTAGCCCAATCCATAGCTCAACTCATTTTGCAAAGTCTCGTCATGTACAGAATGTTAGAAAGAAAATTCTTAGTAACGAGTCGTACGAATCCATAACTTCGAGTAGTTCTTCTTCCCAGTTACTAAACGTACTTGGTAGCACGTTTGCCTTTATCGTGCTTAGTCCTATCACTTTAATCTCTTGGTTCATCAATGATACAAAGAATCCTTTTCCAACCTGGCTTTTTGATTCAGTAGGTAAAGATTCCCATAAAAACCAAGGATTAGTAAAGAATGAATTAATCAAGAGTATTTCAAATAAAGTAAGCCAACCACTATTTGAAGTGCAGATTAAAGCATATGTACAAGTCGCTAATAATACAGAAAGATCAAAAGGACTTTTAGCTTCTTTTGATTCATTTTCTACTGCTTATCAAGCAATAACACGAACAAAAAATATTTTTCGATTCAGTAACACTTCATTCTTAAAATCGATTCACTACTTTTTATTAAAAAATAGGCTGACCTTTTATTCCAGAACATCAATTTTGTCTATTTCAGAACTTTCAAGCTTGTATCACTTGCCACATGTTCAAAGCACAAAAACGGAAGACTTACTCAAGGTAAAAAGTCCTAAACTCCATGCGCCGCTCTCACTCAAGCAGAATAGTAATGATTTCGATATTGCGTTTGCTACAAATAGCTATGGTGAAACCATAACACCTATTGGCGTGACACTAGAGGAGCGGAGACGGCATACATACATCATCGGGGCAACTGGTACTGGTAAGACTACTCTTTTATTACAGATGATCTATCAAGATATGCAAAAAGGCAATGGTCTTGCGATTATCGATCCTCATGGAGACCTAGCAGAGCGAATACTAGGAGTTATTCCAAAAGAACGGCTTGATGATGTCGTGTATTTCAACCCCTATGATATTGAGTTTCCTATTGGATTGAATGTTTTAGAAATTCCTGAAGGACTTTCAGAAGTCGAACTACAAAGAGAGAAGGACTTTATTACGTCAACTCTTATCTCCATATTCCATAAATTATATGATGCGAGGTATTCTGGTCCGAGAATGGAACATATCCTGAGAAATGTGATTTTAACAGCACTTGAACAAGACAAACCTACTCTTTTTACAATCTATGATCTTTTAACAAATGCCAAATACAGGAAGAAAGTAACAGGATTATTAAAAGATGAAGTGCTCAAATCCTTTTGGAAGAATGAATTTGAGAAACTAGGATCATTTCAAAAAGCAGAGCAGATTTCACCAATCACAAATAAACTTGGTAGATTCCTTACTACCAGTATGACCAGAAATATTCTCAATCAAAAAGAAAGCAAGCTTAATTTTGAGAATATTATGAATAATAAAAAAATCCTCATCTGCAACCTTTCAAAGGGAAAGATAGGCGAAGATACTGCTTACTTCCTTGGAGGCCTGTTTACCGCCAAAATACAGCTTACAGCACTGAGAAGAGTGCATATTGCAGAGCAAAAGCGTCCAGATTTCTTTTTATATATCGATGAGTTTCAAAACTTTGCCACCATGTCATTTGCTCAAATTCTTTCCGAGGCACGAAAGTATCGCTTAAGCGTAATTCTCGCTCATCAAAACACCGTGCAGATTGAAAATGATCTTTTAGAAACAATCATAGGTAACACTGGCACACTCATTTGTTTTAGAACTACTAGTCCAAAAGATGAAGTAAAACTGTTACCTGTTTTTGCTCCTGAAGTGGAGAAGGGACAGATCCCAAATTTACCCTCATACAATTTCTATATGAAGATCAATGCTCTACATCCTCAGTCAACCTTTAGTGGAGAAATTGAGAACTTTTTAGTTACTGATGAAGAGTCTATCCGGAATGTAGTTATTTCAAATTCTCAAAAAAAGTTTGGCATGCCAAGATCCCAAGAGGCTGTTAAAGTTACAAAGCCTGCTATCCAGAAACTACCTAAAACGGAAAACAATGTACCAAAAAGTAATAATTTTTTCGAGCAAGTAAAGAATTGATTTAATACTTTTCGAAATAAAAGCAGTAAAATATACCTATGGAAACACAAAGTGCAACATCTCGCATAGAATATTCAGGTGATATAACTTCTTTAATTGGTAGGATGAGTGCTGCTTTTCAAATTGGAGAAGCAACGCAATTTTCTGTGGTCGAAGTTGGGTATGAAGATTGTAATGTTGTAATTGAAGCAGGTGAAAAACGTTTTTTTGCAAAACTGTTTGCAAAAGATAGAACTCCGGAAGAAATAGCTAGATACACTCAAATTATGAAAACGGTTGTAAATGCTGGAATAAACCATCCAGAACTGTTACGTATCAAACAAGATCAAGTAGTATATAAGGATGGATTAGTATCCGCTGTTTTAATGCCCTTTATCCAAGGCAAAACATTCTTTGATTTAGATCGCACTCCGAATCAAGAAGAGCAACAAGCGATTACTGAACAAGCCGCTCTAATTAATAGAGTTACATATAAACCAAGTTTCCTTTTTGATGGTTGGGCAATACCAAACATTAAACAATCTTTTGACAGAGTTCGAGAGTTTATGAGCGAAGAAGATAAGGGAATGGTTGAAAAGGCTATAAAAACATATGAAACGATTCCTATAGGGAATCTACCCCATGCCTTCGTGCACGGCGATTTAACAAAAGCCAACGTCATGAAGGGGGAAGACGGAAAGATGTACATTCTTGATTTCTCTGTTGCCAACTGGTATCCACGAATTCAAGAGCTTGCAGTTATGGCAGCAAATCTGACTCATGATAGCCAAAGCACATTAAGTGATCGGTGTATATCAATCGCAAAGGATTACTCCAAATTCAATTCTTTAACATCTGAAGAAAATAATTCTCTCTACCCCTATGCACTAGCAGGTGTTGCAATGGAGTTAATTGGTGCTCATATTGAAAAGTTTATTAATGGGAATGAGGGAGAAGAAACTGATTTTTGGCTATCACTTGGTAGAGACGGCTTGCGAGAGGCGCTTCAATAACATCCTAGACGACTAGGATATATAAAATATTCTTTTTGCCTTATAATAGGCTATAAATAACTCATGTTTTTAGTCTCTTTATTCTTATAAATAAGAAAAGAAACTTATTTCCTCCACGCATACTGCATAGGGAGGAATATATAGGTGGGTTATATATACTATGCAACTACCAACTATTACTAATAAACAAAAAGAAATACTTCTCCATCTCTATAGATTTAGATTCCTAAACCGGATTCAAATTCAATCACTTCTAAATAACAAGGGTCCTAGAAACATTAATGTCTGGTTAAAGGATCACACTGATAAAAATTACACAAGCAGAATATTTGAAAGAAAAGCGGGAATAAATGAACCTGCAATCTATTTTATCGACAAGAACGGAATCAAGTTTTTTAGCTCTGCCGAGGGAGCGGATAAGAAGAGTTTAAGAAAACTGTATCAAGAGAAAAGAAGATCTCAAGCATTTATTGATCAGTGCATACTCATTGCTCAAATATACATCAAGCTACAAGATCAAAATCTACCAGGCTTCAAATTTTACACACAGTCAGATTTCCCTAATAATGGAATAATACGCGACTTACAACCAAGCTTTGCTTACGTGGTTAACGATAATGAAAACATCAAGCACTACACCTGCGAAATCATCAAGGAAAATACTCCTCGTTTTGCCATCAGGTCACGTATTGAACAATTCATCGAATTTTTTAAAGATCAACCAGATATGACTATTGTTTTTGTCAGTCAATCTGAAAAGCTCCGTCAATACATCGAAAAGCATGCTGCAAAAGTGCAGAGTTCAGAAGAAACAGAGTTGCACATTATCTCAAGCTTGATCTGATTCCTTTAAGATCTCGTGTCCTTTTTCCATGATTTTATTTACAAGTACGGTAACAATGCCTTGCAAATCGCTTCTGGTGTACTCGTCTTGATTGTCGATCAAGTCCAAAATTTCACTTTCAAATGGTTCTGTAAGTAGTGGATTTATCATATTTCCTCCTTTCTTTATTATACTTGTTCAGTTTCAAGTAAAACTTGTAATACCTTCTCTACTGTTCCCATTGCTTTTGTAATGGATATAATCGGATCTTTTGCATAATGAGAAATGTAATTCCAAGCATTTCCAGAATGATCCGGGTAACCATACACATCCATCAATACAGCTGCCGTAAATTCTGCAATCGTTTCCTGCTTGGTGGTCTGTCCTCCTTTTAGTTCTCCTTCAATTCGGGCATGTATGGCATGTGCTAGTTCATGAAAGAATACTGAGGGGCTATGTGTCCCTAATCTGATTTGATTCCCGTCTTTACTGCAATCTCCTAGCCTGTCGGGTAAAGTGGGTAAGTATTGAACAGAAATATTAAATTTTTGGGCGACTTTGACCAGTTCGGGTAATTCCTTTGGCTGATATCCTAGTAGATCCTTTTCTCCTTCTGTACACGAAGCAGCGAATACAGGAACAGCCGCAAACCCAATGCACTGCATTTCTTCTGTCTCGTTTTCATCTTCAACTTTATTTTTTACTATGACAGGTCTTAAAATATATACGGCTGAACTACCTTTTTTTATTCTTCTTCCGACATTTTCCCATTGTCTAAACCCTCTACAGTCGAGCTCTCCGGCTTGCATGATACTTAGTACTTTATTTGATAGGCTCCATTTGATAGCTGGGGCGTTGGGATCAAGTTGTATTCTTGCAATCTTTGAGATAGCAGATATATCTCCTGTTTTAAACTTTTCTACTACTCGATCAAGACTTTTTTGTGCTTTCGCTGAGAGTTTCATAATATCTCGGCGACTGCTTGTAATTTTATAATTTTTGGTTGGGAAGCAGCCCGCCTGCTTCCCATACCTGGGTAATAAACAAGCGGGGTGAATTTTGCAAGGGTCCTGAGGTACGAAGGACTTGCGCAGCCCTTGCAAAATGAGGGGCAAGGCCCCTTAAGAGAGATTGGAACTAATGAGGACTATTTATAGCTGTTTTTAGTTTGTAGAAGTCCTACTTATTAAGTAGAATGTACGAAGAATTTACCTTCAATATGATAAATAGAGACGAAATTAATATTAAATCTGCTGAGTTTGAAATTCATCCCTCGAATGTGGAGAGAGATTATGTGTTTGGTTGGGTAATTTATGGTCTCTTTACTTTTAGTTCATTAAAAGACAACATTTTCCTGAAAGGAGGGAATGCTCTACGAAAAGGATATTTTGAGAATACTCGTTTTTCTGCTGATCTAGATTTTGGAATACCAGGAGATATGGATCAAAATCATATATTGGAGGAGATCAATGGTATTTGTAGTTTTATTAGTGAGAAGTCAGGGATTGAGTTTGTATTAAATGAAAACAAAGTAAAAGAAAAGTTTACTGCCACAGATGTTCCCATTCCAGGATTAAAAGTATACGAAGCTAGAGTATATTTTAAAGATTTTTATGGAAATTCTGATCATATACGAATTAAAATCTCAATGGATATTACTCGCTTTGATAAGGTGTTGTTACCAATTCAGAATGTTCCAATAATTCATCCCTATTCTGATTTTGAAGAACTAAAATGCGAGATTAGATGTATGAAGTTAGAAGAAATTATTGCAACAAAATTGAAGTGTCTTCTTCAAAGACAGCATGCACCCGATTTATTTGATTATGCATTTTCCATCAACCTTTTAGGAGGTTCACTAAACAAAGAAGAAGTTGTAAGAACACTTATTAAAAAAACTATTTTTGAAAGAAATCCTCAAGTTCTTAAAAAAATACTACTTAAAACATCTTTTGACTATTTTAGAGAATATTGGGATAAATCACTTATTTGTGGAAAGCGATTCACACTAGCCGTTGATGATGCTATTTCTGTTTTTGTTTCAGATTTAGAGGCTTTATTTAATATTTATCCTGACAATGGTTACGCTGACTTTGATTTCTTTGGAGCAGAATTTCGAGCTCCTATGATGCAAGCAGCTAGAACTCAAACCCTCTTGAAAATGCGATATAGAGGTTCAGATAGAATAGTCGAGCCCTATTCATTGAAATATCTGCAAAGAAGGGACGGGCAGGAAAAAGAGTACTTCTATGGTTATAACCGGAGTGGTGGCTCTAGCGCGCCTGGCATTAGGTGTTTTGTTTCTGATGGCATAGAAAGCATAGAAAATACAGATGAAAAATTTGAAATACGTGATGGCTTTACTATTGAACTTTCAAAAGCAGGTGAATTACCGGAGAACCCATATCTATTTGATCCTAATAAACCCGCTAAACCGCCAAGTAGTCGGAGAAGAAGCATTTTTCGTTCGAATTCAGGACCAAAATATGTGTATCAGTGCACCTACTGCGGAAAAAAGTTTACTAGAAAACAACAGTCAACAAGACTAAATCCTCATAAAGATAAACATGGATTTCTGTGTGGTGGAAGATTTGGAAATTATGTTACCACTAGATATTAGCTTACACTATTTAAACAGCGCTATAAGAAACCAGATTTTTTGACTATAATGTGACTATGGATAAAAATAAAAAAGATCATATTGAAGGAACTCATGAATCAGTGGATGAGTTAATTATTAGAATTTGTCTTAATGTTAGAGGTGTTGGGAAAGCTACTTCTGGAGCAATTGCGAGTGATTTTGATGGTGATATTCAATCTTTTTTACATGCAGATGCTCTGCGACTGAGCCAGCTTCGCACCAGCAGTGGCAAGCAACTACTAAATGAAACTATTATTAGCGGGGTTATTCTTGAGAAGGAAGTTATTCCTAAGAATTTAACTATTCAGGAAACTTGGGTTTTTTACTTGGGCCGACAGTTTCTAAAGGCACAAGTTTCTATGGTTCTATCTCTTAATTTTCAGGATTTCGATATAAATCCACTTCTTGCAAAAGCTCTTAATTTAAACTCTCCCCGAAAGGTAATTGCGTTTAACGTATACCAAACTATAACTCGTTCAGTTGTAACATCTTGGGGCGATACCGTGGAATTGATAGCAAAATTTGTAGGATGTAGAGATAATGACTATATTATTGAAGGTAAAACAGGCACAAATTTTGATTTAGTTAAAGGAATCGATGGTATTGACTACTATATTCAGATTAAAAGTGGGCCAAATACAATGAACGTCGGCATGGTTACGAGTCTTAATGAAGCAATACATAGGCTTGAATCTAAGAAAAGAAATACGAAAGGTATTTTAGGGATGACCTATGGAACAAGAAATCGGATTTCAAATCAAATTCTTGGTAACTTAAATGATGCAGACAATCGAATGAAGGTTGGGAGAGAACTATGGAATTTTATAAGCGAAAAACCTGATTTTCACAAAGACTTATTCAAGCTATTGGATGATTCCTCAAAGGGTTTACTGGATAAGAGTTTTATTGAATTAATTGAATCTAAAATTACAGAATTCGAGAACTATTGGGAAAAGACTTTTGATGGACAGTCTCTTGATGACGTCTTGGAAAAATATATTTAATTTATGAAACAGAAAGATAAGGAAACTAAACCTAAGGCTATATCTTTATTTACAGGCGCAATGGGTCTTGATCTAGGAATAGAAAAAGCCGGTTTTAATGTAGTTGCATGCGTTGAGAATGAAAAAAAATGTGTTGAGACTATAAAAAGAAATCGCCCAACTGTTAAACTTTATCCGGAAGATATTAATATTGTCGATCCTGCGCAGATACTCTCCGATTTACAACTCAAGCCGGGAGATGTTGAACTCGTAGTAGGTGGGCCTCCATGTCAGCCCTTTAGCACCGCTGGAAAAAGACGGAGTTTCAATGATTTTAGAGGAAATGTAATTATCCGTTTTCTTGATTATGTAAAAACAATTAAACCAAAGTACTTTATTCTTGAAAATGTAAGAGGTATCTATTACGCAAAATTATCTAATACCCCCCCAGAATATCAACAATATGAAAATTTGGAAAATATACCCGGTAGCGTAGTTTACTTTCTTTACAAAGAATTTCAAAAGCTTGGATATACAATTTCATTTAGCCTATTTGATAGTTCCTTGTACTCAGTTCCGCAAAAACGTGAACGCTTTATTATGTTTGGAACCCTTGCTTCTGACCCTGTTGAATTACCAATACCCACAAGTGCTGAAAAGCCTGTCACAGTAAGGGAGGCAATTCAACATATACAAAATTTGAAGCACGATTATATTAAGTTAAGAGAAACCCATATTAAATATTTGAAGCTTTTAAAAGCTGGTCAATATTGGAAGAATTTACCTTTAGATATTCAAGAAGAAGCTATGGGAAAATCTTTTCACTTAGGAGGAGGAAAAACGGGATTTTACAGAAGACTTTCTTGGGATAAACCTGCACCTACTTTAGTCACTTCACCTACAATGCCTGCTACAATGCTTGTTCATCCTGAAGAACTAAGACCATTGAGTATCCAAGAGTATGCTTTGATTCAGCAATTTCCAGATGATTGGCAATTTGAGGGTAAAATTGTGAGTATTTATAAACAAATTGGAAATGCTGTACCAGTTGGTTTAGGTTACGCAGCCGGAAATGCAATTAAAAATCATCGAGAAGGAATAAAAAAGCATCATGAAATAATACTTAATCATTCACGTTATAAAGAAATGTCTCATTTTGAATTTATACCGAAATTTGAAACTAAATATGTAGATAAGAAGTCTGATCAATTAAATGCTTTTGGCGAGAAGAGGAATCTAACTAAACCTTTATTTACAGAAGGAGAAGTAGCTTTCTAGTTATTTACTTAGAAAATTTAATTGTTTAATTTCTATCACAACTGATATATACACTAGTTGTATATATATTTCAGTTTTCGTAAATTAAATGCAGGCATTGTTCCCTCAAGAATATCCACCAGTTTCTGATTAATAGATTTATCTTCAATTGCTCCATTAAAAAAACTAAACATGTTTTGGTTAAGCTTATCTATATCTACGTATATTATGTTTTCTGCATCTGCACCAACAGCTAAATTAGGACTATGAGTTACAAGTATAATCTGTCTTTTTACCTTTGCTTCTCTTATAAAATGAACAAGAATCTCGTAAACACTCTTATTATCTAGGTTGTCTTCCGGTTGATCTATAACCAGTGGACAGACTTCTTCATCAATCATTAAGTAAAATACTAATAACAATGCACCTCTTTCCCCTGGAGATAATACTTCAAGAGGTTTTTCGTTTAAGGTAAGTTCATATCTCTCTTCTAAGTGACCAAATCCAAATAAGTAGTCATATAATTTTACTGGTTCCTTAATTTGATCATGTATATGACATCCCTCATTTTTACCCGAACTGTTTTCGAGTTTACTAATAAAGCTTTCGTTAACCGTATTTATTGTTTCGAAGCTACTAAGATCTATCTCCTTAAAAAGTTCATTTATTTTTTTATTATCGCTATCTCTATAAAAATATCCAGAAACATTCATGTTAATTAAGTCCGAAAGCACATTGAAAAAGTCATATTTATATCGAAAGCTTGCAATTACTTCAACGTTGTAAAGCTTTAACAATTTTTCATTACCATTAATAACTGTACTAATTGATGTTTTAAGATCATCAAAAACTTCAATTATCTTATATCTTAATGAGTATACTTTCGTCGATATTTCCCTTCTTTCCGCTCTTAGACTTTCAAGGTCATTTTTTGCCTGCTCATTTAGATATTTTCTTTCAGATTCAAAAAACGACTTTGTACCATTACTAGGATTTTTTTGGTCACCAACTAACTCTAATAATCTTGTCTCCCAATCCTTTAAGTCTTGTTTATACTTTTCAAAAAGTTTGAATGGCGCGGATAGTTCCGTTGTCAATTTTGTCTTATCATTTATTAAACTTTCTTTTTTGATAATTAAACTTTCTTCTACTAGCTGGTGTATTGACTTTCTAGTTCTAGATTCCAGAGCTTTCTCACAAATATCCTCTTCATTAGTAGATAATTTTACTTGGAGCTCTACTAATTCTTTATCAAGCTCTTCGATATATTTAGAAATAACTTCTTGTTCATATGTTAACGTCAAAAAATCACCTTCAGTATGGAATTTTTTGATTACATTTTCATATTCTCGTGAAGTTTCTTTGACATCTACCTGTAATTGTTTGACACGGGATATGAAATGAGAAAGTTGAACTTTTTCTATACTAATCCCTTTTAGTCTTTCCCCTTTTTCTTCTATCAATCTCTCTATTTCTACAATTTCCAATTCAATTTTATTTACTCTAGTTTGTATTTCTCGTTGGCTCTCTTCAGTTTTAGTATCATTAGTAGGGTTTTGCACATCTTTCGGTTTAGTTTGATTATGTGAATTAATTTCTTTATCCAAAGTGTCTATCTGATGAGTGAGCCTTGAAATATAGTTAGAGTGAAGTTTGTTTTCCAACGATGAAATGCCTTGATTCAGTTCGTGAAGTTTATCTAGTTCCCTTTGGAGTTCATCTGATATTGATTTCGTTTTAAAATCTATTAGTTGATCAAAGGTTTTTGCATTAAACTTGTCCTCATCTCTCAATCTTTTAAAGATTACTGACTGCAATTCTTCCTCAAAATTACTACCCTCTAAATCATTACATAAGTTTTCAAAATAACTTTGAGGTAAATACGTAATTTTAGGAATAGTATTGCGATCTATAGGTTTGTTTAAATGTTTTGAAGCGTTTTTTTGAGTTGCAAACCATTCTAAGGTTCCAAGGAAATTCTCTCCATAGCCACGCTTTAAAAATTTCTTTGGTACTAAAAAGGAGAAATGCTTATCATTCTCTGAGTCTCCGAGTAATCCAATACTGTCCGATATGGAACTTTTACCACTTCCTTTATTGCCGATTACTATATTAAGTTCAGGATTAAATGGGATAGTAATATTATCAAACCAGACTCCATTTTTACCATCGTACCCATCTATTTGTTTAATTGAAATAGATTCGATGTATTTTACGGGATTTTTATTAACTTCCTCTAAAATTGGGGGTAGTTTACCAATGAAAATTCTATTTCGTTTTTCTAAAAGTATTTGATTAAGACCTGCAAAAGTAGGTTTTGCTTTCATCCAACAATACTCCTTAAATTTATAGGAGTTTATGTTGTGATTATCTGAACCGATAATCATAGGAAATACCGAGCCAATAGCAGGGAAAACAATATTTTCGTAATCAATAATATCATTTACGTTACCTAACTCAAAAAAATCAATGACGTCCGAAATATCCTTTTTTTGAGCCATTTTAACTGGTAAGGTATTTGTTATATTTTCTATGGAATTTGATTTGGATCCAGCGTGTATGGTCACTATTCCATCTAACTTCTTAATGAGCTTGATGGTGTCTTTTAAATCGCAATATATCTCATTCTCTTTTTTTCCATTCTTTTTCTGTGTAGCTATTTCAGCTTTTGTATTAATCTCGTTCCAAATGTAATTAATATCGGCATTCTCACTAAAAATTCCAATAAAATGAATTGGATCATCTCCTCTCATTTCTGAACAAAATTCAATTCCTGGAAGTATTGTTAAAGAATCATTTGCAATGCTTTTAAGTGAGTTTATTCTTTCTATATCAATAATATTATGATCTGTAATGGCTACAACACTTATATTTTCCTTTAAGAGTCCATCTATAATCTGCTCATTTGATATTGATTTATCCTTATAATCATATGAGCTTGGTGTATGGAAATGAAGATCCCATTTACACCAAATTGATCCTCTTTCTTTGTTTTGGATTAGCTCCAATATATTGTTGTTCATTTAATATATTTCTTCTCAAATTTAATTAAGCTCATTAGTATTATAGTAAATTTTCTAGATATAGACACACTTAACAATTACAAGATCCTTCTCCCACGCAATATTGTTGACTTTACCGCTCCTGCTGATTATAATTCGCTCAGTTTATAGTCATAAATTATAAGTTCTGCCCCCTTAGAAAATTAAACATATTATGGGCAACGATATACCTGGGTACGATGCGGCGCAACCTATACAGTTCGCAAACCTTGACGCACTCCTATGGGGTGTAGTTAAAACTCTCCAATACTTTTCTCTTCCAGTCATGGCTCTTTCAATTGCTGCATTAGGCATTGCCCTTATTGCAAGCGGTGATGATACAGAGAGAAAATCCCGACTAAAAGGATGGATTTTTAATATTTTGATTGGAGGCCTTTTGGTTTTCGGATCGGCAAGTATTGCGAGCATTTTGAAACAGTTCGTCGGTGGCGCAAACTAAAACCAATCTCCTAAACACATACAGCGATATGAAAAGATTGGTGCTGGTATGCTTAGTCATACTAATATGCTTTTTTACTACATCAATAGCCAATGCCCAAGAAGAAACACCTGAACCAGCGCCTCAGCCGCAAGTGCAATGGACAAATGAGTTCACTGTTCAAGACGAACCCTCAACAATTCTTTCTTTACTAAAAAATTTCATTAATGGTTTTGATTCATTCCTTGGAGGATTTATCTTCTATACTCCTGATCCTTTAGCAGGGGTGATTACCCTGCAGGACAACTCAACAATCCCGGGAGTTACGAAATACAGAGATACGTTTTATCAAATTGCCATCCCTGTTTTGGCAATTATTATTTCTGCAATAGCCATATCAAAGATTGGATCTGACAATGTACATGAGCTGAAAGGCTTTGGCGTACGTTTGGTAATGGTAGTTGTTCTTTTCATCGTCACACCACCCCTACTTTCGTACAGCATTCAATTCAATAATTTGTTGGTAGATAGAATTTCAGAGACACAGCAGTTTACTGGCTTTCTTGATGACTACTTTGATAAATCTGGTGAACAAATTAGTCAAAATCAGGACTCAGAAAAGTTTGGTATTCCTTCTTTTGATGTTTCCCTGCAAAGCGGCGTATTTAAGTCTTTAGGGAAGTTTATAGTTCAAATCTTCCTATTTGCTATTACGTTTCTCTTCTTATTATGCGGCTTCCTATACATAGGTTTTCAGTTTGTTATTCGCTTCGCTACACTTCTATTTCTTGGAGTAATTTACCCTATTGTTATCCCTTTTGCCTTAGCAGAGCGTACACAAAGCATTTTACAAACTTTTTTTAAGACTTGGTTTACCTTTCTTATCCAACAGCCCGCGTTTGTTCTTGGCTTTTCTATCGCAACAGATATTTTTAGCAGCATACTAGAGGCACAAGGACCTAGTGTAGGCATGCTGTTCTTTTACACAGGATTTCTTTTCTTTTTGGGTGGAGTGAACATGCTGGTAGCACGAATTTTTGGTGATGTGTGGTCTGCGATGTCCGGCAATATGCTTGCTGCTGTTTCTTCTAGATCAATAGCGGCACCGATAGGTGCAACTGCAGGTAATTTTAAGCGAGGATTTATGGGTGGAAGCTTTAGTAATGCTATGGGAAGACAGGTGAGAAAAACTCTTCCATCTAAGCAAAAGGCAATTGGAACAGACTTTGAGACGAATAAAAATAAACCATCTAATCCATTTTCAATATCTCAAAAGTACAAGTCAGAAAACAGAAAATCTCTTAAAGCACCGTTTTCTCATCATCTAGCTCAAAAAGGATTTGACATCCAAGAAGAAAATCAAAGGCAGGGAATAGTGTCGGTATCCGGTGCTGCATACAAGTATGAGAATAAAAAGACCGGTATGGTTACTTATTACCCCACAGCTCTGGAAGCGGTTCAAGATGGGGTTCCACAAGATAAGCTTCAGCATGTTGAGTTAAACAATCAGCAATTTATTGATCTCTCTAGCTTTGGTAAAGGAAATCCAAATCCTCACAATTTTAATGCCATGCAGGAAGCAAAGAAAGAAGGTAAAGAAATAGATTATGCGTATATCAATAAATCTAGTGCACCACACAAAATAAAGCATTTTCTCGATTTATCAGAAACCAGAAATGAGGCTTTGAACGTTCAGGGTGTTATTGTCGAGAGACAAGCTCAGATGGGAAGTGATTCAGTAATACGGTTATATACAAAAAAATCCTATGAGAAGCGTAAGAATATATAAAGACGATATCAGAACACACATCTTAAGAAGTCTGTTTTTTACAGATACTGCTTTGGTGCTTATTGGCAGCCTGACTATTGCGGCTCTGCTGTATGCGCTCTTTCAATACGGCTTGCACTTCTTTAGTTGGTCTTACTATTTGTCAGCCGTTTTTGTCTCAATAATCTTCTTTGTGGCATTCATTACCCAAAGAATTGATAATCAGCCTATTTTTAAAATAGTTCCAAGGGCAACGGTATTTTCTACGAGCAAGAAACAAAGTAGAACACATAATCTTGAACCATATTTTACTAATTTTGATATTCAAGGCAATTTCATTATTCGAAAAGACAGTTTGATTCAGGTCTTTGAAGTTGATCCTTTTGATGTGGCATTGCTAAATGAACAAGATAGAGAACACTTCTTTGTGAAGATGAAGCAGACCATTCATACCTTGCCAAGGCAAATTCAGCTTATCGTACGAAAAGAGAGAGCATCTAGTAAAGACTACTCCAATCATTTCTTTTCTCTCTATGATGGAGCCTCCAGAAAACGAGAAAAGCTTATTCAGCAGTACATTGAGAATGTTTCTGAAATAATCGACTCTCACGATTTTCTAATCACTAGACATTATGCAATCCTTTCTGTACCTTGTCAGCCCAATAGGCTGGAATCAAAACAAAATGCAGTGAGGAAATTGACTGATCTAAGTACTACCTTTGCAGCAAATCTTTCTGTGTGTCATATAACCTTACGGCCATTGGTCAATGAAGAGTTAGCAAGTTTTGTTAAAAAGATACTTCGATGAAAAAATACCTAATCCAAACATTCAATCAGACAGTACAGAATTTTCAGAATTTCAACCTGACCTTTTACCTAAGGGATCAGTTGTCTGAACTTCGTTACTCGAATGAAAAACAAGAATCTGAACTCACACAGCTCAAGCGAGAGTATACACATCTTCAAAAACGCTTGAAGGGTATAACCAAGATCGAGAAAGAGTTCTTTAATGGTGAATCAAGATTGCCTAAAGATGCATCTACAAGACTTCTCAAGGAAGAAATTCAGCGATTGATGAAAATTATTGATACTCAGAGCGAACTAATTGAAAAGTCGTACTTCCTTACCAATAAGACACTTTTATCTAATAAGCCAAGGAGAATTGAAAGTAGCAATCCTATTCGTGCTCTACGAAATTCATTCCAGTATAAAAATGAATCAAATGAGTTTAAAAAGAGACTACTTGATCAAAATCGAGTTCAGTTCCATTTCAATATTGAAAAAGATGAAACTGGTATACATATCGATAAAGATGCGACAAATTCATTTAAGAGCGAATATATAAAGGAACATAGCAATTATATCGAAGTAGGCGAAAAACTACGCAAATACTATTACCTTGCTGATATCCCTGCTTACCTAAGTCCGTATGTATTTTTTAGATTGCTCACCTCATCTCTTCCATTTACTTTAAGTGTATTTATTGAGCCAGCATCAAGTGCTGAGCTACTGAAGAAAGCACGACAGCGTTTATCTGTCCTAGAGATGCAGCAAAATGAAAGGCTCAAAGGTGGGAAGATTCGAGACCAGCAGCTTGATAAAAATATTGAAGAAGTCATGAGTTTTATTGAAGAGCTGGTACATGAAGCAGAAAAAGGCGTGGTTTATGCTCTATATCTACAGCTTGAAGCGGATACTGAAAAAAAACTTAATGACTACCACAAAGAATTGCAAACACTTGCGGGAGCTATGGATTTAACTTTCAATCAATATACCTTTGGACATAAGCAGGCCTTCAAAAACTTTTTGCCATTTACTCAAGATCATTTACAGGAGAATAGAATACTGCAATCAACCGCAGCTTCTTACCTGATGCCATTTGTTTCAAAACAGCTTCAAGACCCAGACGGCATATTGATGGGAGTGAATGCCTACAATGAGTCTTTAGTCTTTATTGATCCATTTACATCAAGAAATAATAACGTCAATATCTTCGGTGTTTCAGGTTCAGGTAAAAGTGTTACTTCAAAAATTTTGATGAGTAGGTTGTACATGCGAGGAGTACAAATTCTTGTGGTTGATCCAGAGGGTGAATATGTAAATCTTGCTAAAGAACTTGGCGGAGAAGTCATTCAGTTTTCCAGAGACAATGGTATTAATCCTTTCTATATAAATAGCTCAAGAGAAAACGATATCCTTGATCATATTTCAACACTAAAGACCTTTTTCAAGTTCTTTATTCCTCAAAACCATTTCGATGGAGCACTATTAGATGAATCCCTCATAAAAATGTATGACTCAGGAACTCCTAACTTTGAGAACCTTCTTGAGCTATTAGGTGATCATCCGATGAAAAAAGATTTAAGTGTTTTAGCAACAGGAAGCTTGCGAGGAATATTTAACTCAAATAGAAAGCTAGAACTAGATAATGACATTATTGTCCTGGATCTGCATGATTTGAGAAAAGATGAAAAGAGAGAGCCAGCAATGTATCTGCTAACTTCTCTTATCTGGAATTTATTGAATAAAAATAACGATAAAAAGCGCATGCTTTTTATAGATGAAGCTCATAAGCTCTTAGTTGATCCAGAAGTTGCTGTGTTTTACCGAGAGCTAGTTAAACAGGCAAGAAAAAGAAATGTGGGAGTAGTTTCAATTACTCAGGACGTAGAGGACTTTTTGCATAATGAATACGGCAAGGCAATTATTACTAACTCTGAATCAAAAATACTATTAAAGCAGTCGTACGCCGCTCTCTCAGAAATAGGATCTATCTATCCCATGACTGATGAAGAAAAGCAGCAAATGGGACATCTGAGCATAGGAGAAGTCATCTTATTTAGAGAAGGTGAACATGTTCGACTTAATATCATTGTATTACCGTTTGAAAAACCACTTGTTTTTACTGATTAAGATATATGAAGGCAATAAATTATGCTCAAAAACTCAATCAGCTAAAGAACGATCCCATTGCTTTTGTGATAGATTTATTGATTGCAATTTTTGTAAATATTTTTGCTCCATTCCCACTTCCAAGTGTAGTTATCTCACAAATTAAAGTTCCAATCCTTGGTTTCATAGGATCTCTGGTGATACTAATGTTCTTCTTTTTCATGTTAGTAGGAATTATTTTTATGTCTCCCCTAATTGTGAGTAATGGATTTATCGAAAGTGTGAATTCTCTTTTTGTTGAAAACGAACTGAATATTTCACCGGATACTAGTTTTATCTTTACTGTTGTACCAAAACAGAATCCGCTAGGAGGTGGAGGAATGGGATACAGCACTGTTACTGCGTATTTCTTAGATCCCAATTACTATCTACAGTTTGGCAGAAACCATACAGGACTTGATTTTGTACCTTCAGATAGCTATTACAAAAATAGTGCAACATATGATCAAACAAAGAAAATAGTTGTATTTGCCACGATTAATGGGACCGTGAGGCATTATGTAGACCAGTATGGAGGAGAAACAGTTGAAATAACCAATGATGACAATACATTTCAGGTTGTGTACATTCATTTTAGTACTGTGTTGGTAAAGTCAGGAAAAGTAAGCGCAGGTACAGCGATTGGCATCATGGGAGGAACAGGTTTTGCAACAGGCGATCATGTGCACTATGAAGTTAGAACCAGAGATAACGATACCTGGAAAGCAGTAAATCCATTAAACTATATACAGTAACTATGAAAGACATACAGCTAAATCCATTAAATTCAAATCAAAGAAAACTTTTGCAGATTGGCGTAGTTCTGCTCCTAGTCGTATTTCTTGCTGCTTGGTTTTTCTTTATGAAAAAACCAGCGGAAGAAGCCAAGCTGACGAATAATACTGTTTATATTGAAGATTCTATTTTGTATGTCTTTGATGACAGCTATTCTTTAGCTCAGTATCCCAATAGAGTTTCGATGCATTATCCATATTTACTTGTCATCCTTCCAGGAGAGCAATTAACACACATCTACAATTTGCCTGAAAAACGCAAGGTAGAAGAACTAAATTATTCTTTGCTTGATTATGTAGATGGAACGATTCTTAGAAATGATGGGAAGACAACGTATTTAAATGATGAAGACTTAGGCGTTTTGTGTGAAAAAGGATTTATTAAAAGCGAACAGGAAGTTCTATGTTTAACAAAAGTAAATCCAAATACAGTCGAGAACAAACTAATTAGTATAGATTTAGTAACAAATAAACAGACGTATATATACGTTTCAGAAGATATAGTTACTGATTTTTCTTTTATCAATGACACTGTGCATATGGGAGAAATTGATCTATATAACAAACAGAACTACTTGATCGTAGGGGAAGAGAAGATAGAAGTACCAAGTGTTGTGAGTTTGATTTATGAGATGGATGGGAGCCCATACTTTGCTACTTTTAAGGGAGAATTGAGTGAAGAAGAGGTTGTTTATCAAATTGAGAATAACAGCTCTATTCAAAATACTTCAGATAAAATATATCTCCTAAGATAGGCAGAAAATTTAAGTTGACAACTACCTCATATAGCTGATATATTTTAATATATGTTCAATCGTTCATATATTGATGATCATAAAGGTCATCCTCACTACATAACAGACTCAACAATAGCTTCTCTGAAAAAGAACGTTTCTTTTACTTCTGAAGAGGAAGAAATCGTTAGTACGATCAGAAGTCTTTCCGATCCAACTAAACTCAAGATCTTTCTTGTTTTACATAAAGTAGATGAAATTGTAGTTACAGATTTAGCAATTATCTTGGATCTTTCTCAATCTGCAATTTCTCATGCCTTAGCTGATCTAAAAAAACTTGGATTAGTGAAATGCCAGAGATGCGGGCAACTTACTTGTTACTCTCTTGCTGATACTACTAAAAAGGATAAGTTTCTCGAATTTTTTACTAAATTTTTATAACTGCCATTATGAGATCTTTTAATGTCTTTATCATAGCTTCGCTGGTTTTAATCGTAGGAGGATTTGTTTTCTTTAAAGATGGATTTAATGGTACTCAAAATACTGTAACTGAAACATCTGATTCCCCAGAACTATTAATGGATGTCATGAGTTATACAGATTACTCATCAGCAGCTTTAAACAATGCAGAATTAAAGGGCACTTCTGTATTATTTTTTGCTGCAACTACATGGTGTCAAACATGCTCCGAACTTGAAAAGGAAATTGTAGAAAGAATAGATGAAGTTCCAAGGAATATGACTATTCTTAAAGTTGACTACGATAATGATAAAGAAATGAACGCAAGGTGGGGAGTAACAAGTCAGCATACACTGGTCGTTTTAGATGAAAATGGTCAAGAGGTAAAACGCTGGATTGGCGGAGGCTTCGATACTCTATTACAGCAAGTTAACGAAATATAAATATGTTACTGCTTATACCTATCGCATTTATATCTGGAATACTAACTGTTTTTTCACCTTGCGTACTTCCGATTTTGCCAATTATTTTAGCAAGTGGAATTGATGGCAATTCCAAAAGAATAAAAGGAACAATCCTCGGTTTGGTCGTAAGTTTTACTGTCGCTTCTCTACTTCTAGCCACTGTTGTACGAGTCCTGGGTATCCCAGCTGACACTGTCCGATTATTTGCAGTAGCTTTACTTGTTGTATTTGGGATTAGCCTAGTTTTTCCATCACTTTGGCAAACCGTACAAACCTCTATTGAAAAATACTGGCATTTTCAACCAAAAAAACGTGAAGATGGATTTATTGGCGGTTTTCTAACAGGTGTCAGCTTAGGCATAGTCTGGACTCCTTGTATTGGTCCTGTTGTAGCGGCAGTTGCTACTCTTGCAGCAGTTAGCTCATTTTCTTTTTCCGCAGTACTCATTGCGCTTGCATATGCCATAGGAACCGGTATACCTCTCTATTACATTGCCAAAGGCGGAAGCAATGTTTCAAGAAAACTTGATTTTGTAAAAAAAGAAAATCAAAAGATTAGACAAATATTTGGGCTCATCGTTCTTGCTTCAGCATTATTTATTTGGACAGGTGCAGATAGAGCGTTACAAGCCTGGACATTATCAAATCTGCCTGAAAGCTGGACACAACTGCCCACTACTTTTGAAAAGCAATTAAAAGTAGATTCTCAATTACAAACTTTACAAAAGAGAAAGACAGTGAATAAAGCAAAATCCGGGGAAGTTGTTGTAAGAGATGTCGATTTACAAAATGATTTTACTGGAGCAAAAATACAAAAAGAGGATTTGCTCCAAGGATGTTTTGGCAAAGACTGCATTCCTTCCATTGATGAACCTATATTTGAAACAGCAGTACAAGCAGATAAATGGTTACAGCCTGACGACCGTGTCTTTGCAATAAATTATGATGGAATTTTGAAAGCATACCCTCAACGGATAATGAATTGGCACGAAATTGTAAATGACGAAATAAACGGCACCCCTGTAGCTGTAACTTTCTGTCCCCTATGCGGTTCCGCCTTAGCTTTTGAAAGAATAGTAGACGGTGTCATTACGGAATTTGGCGTTTCTGGAAAACTACATAACAGTGATCTTGTTATGTACGATAGATATGAAGGAAACCTCTGGCAGCAAATAACCGGTGAAGCAATTGTTGGGCCTGCTGCAAGAAGAGATGAGAAGTTAAAGCAAGTTCCTATTATTACCACTACCTGGAAAGAATGGAAAGAAGAACATCCTGAAACAGAAGTTCTTTCTTTAGATACTGGTTTTACAAGAGACTACAGCAATTATCCTTATGGTACATACGAGGAGAATGAAGAACTGCTTTTTGGAGTGAAGGGACTAGATAAAAGCTTACATATCAAAGCCGTTGTATATGGTTTAGAGATAAACGGAAAATCTAAAGCCTATCCCGAAACAGTTTTTGAAGAAACATCGGTTATCACAGATACTATTGGAGATATACCAATACGTCTTGAGAGAGATGATTCAGGAGAAGTTACAGTTACTAATCTAGAAACAGGGGAAGAGATTATTCCTATTCGTTTATTCTGGTTTGCATGGGCTGCATTTCATCCGGATACGGAGCTATTTACATTGTAATAATATGAAAAATATATTTGAGATTAAAAAAATTCTATTCATATTTTGGATTATATTAATTGTCAGTTCACTATATCGGCTATTCACACTTGGTATTTCTTTAAGCGAATATCCTGAATTCATAGCTGACAAAGTAAATTCGTTTGGCATTTGGGCTCCAGTCTTATTTATTGCTCTGTTTGCAATCCGTCCGCTTATTTTCTTTCCGGCAACCATACTCAGCCTATCTGCAGGGGCTTTATTTGGACCAATAACAGCAGTATTTATATTAATAATTGCTGAAAATCTTAGCTCTCTTATCTCTTATACTGTCGGAAAATATTTTGGGAAATCAATTTTGGACTCACTAGATAGAAATAATCGGTTCATTCATAGTTTTGAGAAATATTTTCATCAAAATGGATTTATTTCTGTTCTTATGCTTCGGCTTCTCTATGCACCTTTTGATTTAGTAGGGTATTTCTCCGGTGCAAGTAACATTGCATACAGAGATTTTGCTCTAGCTACGTTCATTGGTATCTTGCCAGGGTTGATAACAGCTGCCTTCTTGGGTGGATCAATATATAGTCCTGTTAATTTACTTATCTCTGGGTTCTTTTTTATACTTGGGTTAGTTATAACAAAATTTATTAAGAAAAATAGCAACTATGTCACAACAAATAATTGAGCATGATTATGTCGTTATCGGCGCAGGTTCAGGAGGACTGTTAGTGGCCGTCGGGATTGGAAAATTAGGAAAAGATTACGCAGTTGTTTCAGGAAATATTGGCGGTGATTGTACACATTTCGGATGTGTTCCTTCTAAAACACTGCTGCATTTTTCAAAAGAATATCAGACGAGTTGTGATTTAGGAGAAAAAGAAAAGATTAAATACACTACTCTTCAAAAAGTGCAGAAGAAGGTGCAAAGTTTCATTAAAGAAGAGAATAATCTGATTCCCGAAGATAGGTATCATCAAGGTTCAGCTGTATTTTTGAATGAAAATACACTAGAAGTTTCGAATGGAAAAAATAAAAAACACTTAAAATTTAGAAAAAAATGTATTATTGCCACTGGCAGCAGACCAAGACTAATAGAAATTGAAGGCATTTCTCAAGATAAAATCATTACAAATGAAGATTTTTTTTATCTCTCTAAACTTCCAAAATCAATAACGATCATAGGTGGCGGCCCTATCGGTGCTGAATTTGCGACAGCATGCGCCAGTTTTGATATCGAAACACATCTTGTTTCTAGTAGTTATTTACCAAAGGAACCAAAGGAAATAGGAGAAAAGAGCTTAGCATCGTTACAAGCTTTGGGAGTGAAATATCATAAAGCTAAGCCACTTAGACTTGAGAAGAAAAAGCTCTATTTAGATAATGAAACAACTATTCCTGAAACCGAACTTTATTTATCTGCAGTCGGCAGGATATCCAATGTTAATCTGAACTTAGAAAAAGCACAGGTAGACTACGATAACAGGGGTATTTCTGTTAATAAGAATTTATTAACTACTAACAATGATGTTTTTGCCATTGGTGATTGTACTCAAAATCCCCAGTTTACACATTTGGCAGCTCATCAGGGTAAGTTTGTCTTGAAAAAGATTGCATTACCATTTGTTCAAAAAAGAGAAAGAGCATTACCAAGAGTTACCTTTACTAGTCCATCCATTTCAAGTGTTGGAGAGCTTGAAGAAGAACGTGGTATTAAGCTTTTTGAACTAAAATTTTCTAATACAGATAAAGCTCGAACCAAGTATGATCAGGAATCTTATGGAATAGTTGCTATCGATATTTCAAGTGGAAGAATAGTTGGAGCATCTTTATTTGGTGACTTTGGAGAAGATCTGATAAGTGTCTTTACACTCATTGTCGATGAAAGAATTCCTGTTTTGAAATTAACTGATTTCATTACACCTTATCCGACCTTTGCAAATATTTTTCATACCTTATCGGTAGATTACCTTAGTTATCTTTCTAGTAATTGGAAATCCATGCCATTTTCAGTGATAAAACAGTTTATATCATATGTTATTAATTAACACGAGTGAAACATATGAATGATACCAAGTCTAAAAAAATTATCTTTTATGGAACACAATACTGTCCTGACTGTATGCGTGCAAAAGCATATCTTGATTCTCTAGATTGCGAGTATGAATATATCAACATTGCAGAAGATCCTTCTGCTGCTGAGAGAGTCGTTGAAATAAATAAAGGATTTCAATCAATTCCCACAATACAATTGCCGGATGGAACTGTATTGGTGGAACCATCCAATGAAGAATTAAGTGAGGCTCTCAAGGAGTTGGGTAGGAGGAATCTCATTATTTGTCATAAACAGATTAAAGATAACTAATATGGATAAACTACGTAATCTATCGGTCTTAACATTACTGACGATTGTAATTATTGTCTCCGTAACTGCAATGATAGCTATTTCAGAGATGAAGACCGAAGAACCCGTAGAAAAAGAAGATAGTGTCACAGCATCTTCATCAAGTACAGGTGTAAAGGGAGTGAACGATGCTGAATCAACCAACGTTCAAATGTTTATTAGAGAGAACGATTATTATAGAGGCAACAGAGAAGCAAAACTCGCTTTTATTGAATATTCGGATCTTGAGTGTCCATATTGCAAGCGATATCACAGCACTATGAAGCAGGTTATAGAAGAATATGGAGATCAAGTCCTTTGGGTATTCCGCCACTTTCCACTTGATAATCATCCAAATGCTCGAAAAGCGGCTGAGGCAGCTGAATGTGTCGGAGTTAGATATGGAAACGAAGCCTTTTGGGAATTTACTGATTTATATTTCTCTAGAACCTCCTCTAATGGTTATGGATTTCCGAGATCTGATTTGGCTGCCTTAGCAGCAGAAGTTGGTGCGAACCAATCAGATATACAAAGCTGTCTTGACTCTGATGAAATGTCTCAAAAAGTAATGCAAGATTTTGAGTCGGGTGTTGATAGCGGTGTGACCGGTACGCCGGGAACTATAATGATTAATTCAGGTGGTTCTGCACAAGTTATTTCCGGAGCGTTACCGTATGAACAGATGAAAGATATTATCAATTCCGTCTTGTCTCCTTAAATCATTATTAATTTATAAGGGTCTATATGAACAAACTATTTATCCCCATAATTGAAGGTACTACACGAGTACAACGAAAATCCATTCATGTTGCAAAGCTTGTTTTTGAAGTAACTAAGCAGTATGAAGAACTTGAAACTGTTTTAGTAGATCCGATTGATTTTAACTTTCCGGGAGATGGTAATGATCCAGAGGCGAAAGATTCGAGATATACAGAGATAACAGAAAAAGCAGATGGTTTCTTTATTGTTGTTCCTGAATACAATCACTCATTTCCTGGCAGCTTAAAGCGCATGCTTGATAGTGAACTTAAAAACTATATACATAAACCAGTAGCATTTGCCGGTGTATCTTCTGGTATGTTTGGAGGGGCAAGAGGAATAGAGGCCTTAGTTACTACAGTCCGTGAAATGGGAATGGTTGCTACATTTACTGATGTACATTTTCCAAAAGTGCAGGAGCTGTTTGATGAGAAAGGCCAACTTTTAGATGATGCATATATAAGAAGAATCAAAAAATCCCTTGAAGAACTTATCTGGATGTCTTTTGCATTAAAGTATGGTCGTGAAAATAAGCCTAGTCAGCACCATAAATAAAAACTTATCACTAGAGGATTACTACAGTTAGAATGTTTTTTTAGGATTTTTCTTTTGGAGTTTTTCTTGATCCACTTTGTCGTGCGCAATCATATGCGCAGTAATCTGCATTCCCTGCAACAGCTTTATAGCATTCTCTCGAATAGCCTCTTCTTCCCCTTTAGTGGTTTTCAGGTAGTTAATGGCCTTCTGAATATCTTCTTCTGTAATATCTGAAGTTTGTTTTTTCATATTTGTTGAAATTATACTATATAACCGTATTTAAGCTTAAGAAATTAAACATTTCTTGTGCCGATTGCTCACCCTCAATCCTACGCATTACCTCTTTGCTTTGAGAATAGGAGAGAATATTTAGACTGCCTTCCCATAAAACCTCCCTATCGATAATTGCAATCTTTCTATGATGAAGTCCTTTCAACAGTACTATATTTATACCGATCTCTTTGCAAAAGAGTATTTCGTTCGTTGCTTGATGTCGGTAATCTTCAACTTCATGCTCAGCAGGATCTCTGGTAATTATGTGCATTTTTATTCCCTTTTTTAACAACGTTTGAAAGACTGATAAAAGCTGTTCCATTCGGTAGGAAGTGATGTAAGGGCTTTCAATAATTACCTCCTTGCGGCATTTGCTCAAGTCTTTCAAAAAATTCCTATAAAAGTCTTTTTCAGAAAAGAGATGGGATTTTAGGAGGCTTGAAGATTGCTTTTTTCGAGAGAAGAATATCATTTTGACACCTCCTCATCATTCAAAATCTTTACCTTGCCGTTATAATAAAGAAAACCTTGTGCCTTAAGTTTTTGGTGAACATCAAGAAGATTATCAAAAAAAGAGTTCCACCTACGGGACAGTAGGCTCACCAAAAAAGAAATCGAGTCGGAAGTGGGGGCAGCGCTGGCTGCGCCCGCCCGCCGCGCTTCCGAAAAAGTCGGCTCGAACATTCCGCTGAAAGCGGGACAAAGAAATATGATAGAGTGTTTATATGGACAAAAAACTTCTAATAGGGATAATAGCAATTTTATTAGTGGGAATCGGTTTTTTTGTACTAGCCAAACAAAGTTCTCAACCATCCGTTCCTATAACAAAATCAGAGCCCCAGGCTTCACCCTCAGTAATTACTGAGCAAAAAATAAGACTGATTGGGACAATAAAGTGGCTTAATCCTTCTGACCCTGCGCAATACTCTTATGAATTAACTTTGAACTTCCCCTTTTATGACGAGCTCGAGTCTACGGGAAATCCATATGTGAGCAAAATGCCGATATTGTCCCGCGATAAAGTTCTGCAGGACAGTATCAATGGATATATTGGAAAAGAAGTTGTCGCGGAAGGCTTGATGGCGTGGGGTCTAGCTGAATCAAGATATTTAGAGATAAGCACAATTACTGATATGTCTAGCTGGACTGTTTATACAAATAAGACTTTTGGTTATAGTCTGAAATTCCCAGCAACTTATGAAGTTTCGCCTCAAACTGAAAAACAAAAAAGCCAGTTAGGCGTCGATAACAACATTGCTGTTATAAAAGAGGAAAATCCAGGCGGTAACAGCGTGATTGTGATCGATGTCAATTTAGATAAAGACAATTTGTCCCTTAAAGACTATATGGATAAAAATTTGAAAACGTTTGGAATTGACGGTCCCTTGCTTAGTTATACCTTTAACGGATACGATTCTTTACTTAATAAAAATCAGCCCGGAACCAATGTGTTTGTCAAGAGTGGTAATAATATTTACCATATCACTGCCTCCACAGCTTCTTCAGATAAAGAAATAGGAGATATCGTTGCGACCTTCGAGTTTACGAAATAAAAAGCGAGTTAGTTTCTTCAATAAGGTAATTTATCTCAATTTTTGATCGCACTATTTGTTTTTACTTTGTTTTTTTGTAATATATAAATATATGGACTGTTTGAGTAAAATCGCGCGCGCAAAAAATAACGGAAGCGCGGTGGGTGGGGGCGCCGCGCAACATTGCGAGCCGAGGGGAGCGAGGCGAGCTAACACGATTCTTTGAAATGAGTTCGAATTTGTTTAAAAACGTTCACAAATTAGCATTTTTTACCGAGATCTTTTAAATTCAAAGCATATATTCAGAAAGTATTGGTGTCATACTATGATAGAATTCATAAAATTCACTAAAAAATATCAATTGGACAACAACCATTGAACTTTTGGGTATTTTTGTATTAAGATGGGGGTAATATGTTAAATATAACTTTTGCCAATGATAAAAACTCCAAGTATCTTGCTTTAGCAATGATAAACAAAACTACTGACGATGAGGAGTATTTGATAGATATTGACACTAAGAGAAGAGTGCTAACTAAAAAGGGCGAAATAATTCACGTTGACGATTTTGGTGGCTTCAGAAATGGCTCGGAGATATTTTTCAAGAACGATTATGTTTCTATTTTAGAGGATCTGGAAGATCGGGGAGATGCCCGATAACAAACATGCCTTTATTGATTCTTTGATCAGTGCTTTCCCCAAGCTTAAGTATTTACTTAAGTACCAAAAAAATGAGCATGGAAAAATAGATTTTAGAAATAACAGTGGTAATGTTCAAATAATTCAACTACCAATTAATTATTCAAAGGAACAAATAGTAGAAGCTGCTAAAATTTTTAGTCCGCTGTTTAAACAGCATCACCCAGAACACTTAGTTCGCATAGAAGACACGAGCGCTAAGGAAGAATTTGTTAGAGAAACAGCAAAAGAAATTGCGCCAACACTAATCTTGTTTATCGACCAAAACATTCCGCAACAAGATAGGTCCCTCTGGAAAATAGCATTGAGACTTAAATTGAAAAAAATTAACTCAAATCCAGATGTGGTTAAAAGGATTAAGGACGACCTTAGGCAAATGGGTGGCCAAAAAGGGGTAAATATTGCTAATTTGGCATCAAGCAGTTATCTAGAAGAAGAAATTATTCCGACCTTCAAGTCTTTGCCAAATGAAGATCGAGGCGATGTCTTCTCTGAATATTACCAAAAACTCGTTACAAAACTTTACAAATCTGTTTTCGTGTCTTCACACAAACAGGACATAAATCAACTTGTAGAAGAAATTTGCAATAAAGTCAAAGATGCTAGAACCTACCAACTTGATGACGTGAGAGTCCATGCGCTAGGATCAACTAATATAGCACTGTTAGATGAGGCAAAAGCAATCCTACGACAGGAGCATAAAATGCGAATAGATAATGACGAATCGCCTAATCATGCAATGAATCTGAGAATTGTTATAGCGTAAGTTAAATGCTGACATTGCTACAGTCGACTCAGTATTGTTGAGTCTGCAAGAGAGCACATGCAAAGTGCAATTGTTATTTTTAAATAAAATAATACAGATTGTGGGTTTGATCATGATATTCTCAAGGCACAAAAGAGTTGGCTGGACTAAAATAGGATTCTAGATTAAACCTTTAATCTTCAGCAACCCAAACGCACTAACCGTCGGCGCATCAGTGATTTCTCCGTTTGCAATTAACTTTGAAAATTCTGTAAAGGTAACTCGCTTTGTTTCCATATCTTGCTCTGTTTGTTCGCGGTCAGCCTCATACATCTCAAGCTCAGACGCCAGAAATATATGAAAACCTTGGTTGCTATACCCATATGCCTCGTGCAAAAAACCAATCTCTTTGAGGCTACCTGCAATAAGACCAGTTTCCTCTCGCAATTCTTGTTTAGCTAGTTCGGTTGGATCAATCTTCGGATTGGCTTCATACATACCTTGTGGAAATTCCCAATAGCTTTTTTGCACCGGATAGCGATACTGTCGCATCTTCTCGCAGTGTCATCCACTTATTTTTGTACATTTGTTTTGAGCTGAGTTTTTTGATCATTTCACCTATTTTATACTACTGATCTCTACGGTATAGTTTTTGGTATGCAAACACCCTCAATCTCTCTCGACGAGCTGTACACTTTTGTCAACCTCGCTGGCAAATCAACTTACGCCAGCGGCAAACCACCAGAAGCAACCAGTGAGCGAAAAGATTTTATCGAATATACTTTTGTCCAAGGAGATTGGTCGTATCGCGATAGCTACACTGGTCACACCAAATCTGCTGGCCAAGAAACAGTTAGTTTCCAAAACAAGATTGTCTGGACCAACTTGTATTGTGGCGGCATGACAGTGGGCAATGAAGCACTCGCAGATGAAACATTTTCTTTTCTGAAGCAAGCGCTCTCGCAAGATGAATCAGATTTTCGCTCCCTGCGCGGACCGCACTCATTTGCACAAGGCGAGTGGAGCTATACCTACAAGCAAGAAGGTGAGATAGACAACTTTTCAGGCTACGAAGAAATTACATTTCAGGGCAAAGTAGTGTTCTTTCATCGGGCAATTGGTGGAACGGTAACTTCATAAAAATACTCAAAGATCCTCGTGGAGTAAAAAAATTCTGCCGGGATAATGCTGCGCAGGGGCAAACCCGAGCGAAAACCCTCATGCTGGCTTTGGTGTGCCCAAAAAGCTCGCAGCTTGTACAACATAAATGGCAAAATAAAAACTTTGTGAGTTGGGGCCATGCGCCGGGTACGAAACAGTGGATCTTTGGCCATGTGCTCCGGTAGTTTGATAAATTTTAACAATCGATTTGGCAACGAAACATACCACAGACGACTTTTTTTGGCCCAAAATCTTACATGAAGCTTTGTAACAATTTCCGACAGCGCTATGTGATCCTCATGACCGTACAATCCCGACAAATCATATGTGATGATCAAGTCTGGATTGATATCTTCGAGCAGTTTTTGGACATATTTTTGCAAGAGTGATTCCTTCGTCGCCAATATTCCGTCACCAAAATCCTCAAGTATAAGTTTGTCGACACCCAGTATTTTTGCAGACTTTCGCATCTCTGCACTGCGTACTTTCGCCAATTTTTTTGAGGCACTTCCATCTTTCGTACCCCTCTCACCAAGGGTCAGAACTGCAAGCGTCACCTCTGCGCCCTGCCTTTGCAAAAGCTTGATTGTGCCACCACAGCTGAGCGCCTCGTCATCTGGGTGTGGGAAAATGATAAGCGCACGTTTGATATGCTTTGGATGCTGAGTTTCTACTCCTGCTTCAGTGTTAAAAAAAGCCAATGCCAACCAAAAAATAACAATCAGTGTTACCAAAAAGAAAATTGTCATGACTGCGTCCATACTAATGCTTTTTAATCAAACTCGCCATTACAACAAGGCTCGAATGCGTAGTATATATGTATATAGTGTATAATATAGGCCTGTTCTAAGGAGAAATATGGGAATATTTGCAAGTTTAAAAGAAAATTGGAATAACTCTGTAGGGCCAAATCCTGAGAGTTATCGTGGCAAAAAAGATGAAACAATGTTTGCAACTCCCCAGAAAGAGCCAAAAGAGAACTACTGTTTTGCCCGCGGACAACTTAAACAATTTATTTTGCAAACAAGAACAGCTGGAGTTGTTTCGAATGGATATAACACTATTTGTTCACAAATTGAAACATCGCTAGCTGCAGGTACTGAGTCAACAAAAGTTTATGAGTTTGATTGCTCTGTTATCACGTTTGTTATCAATGCACTCATAGGTGACATAAAAAGTCACAATCTACCACTTTATATTGTGCATAATTCGCCCACTATCACGATTACCTTAGAACCAAATAAGTCTTAAACAGAAAATAATTTATGCCCAAATCCGATGAAGTAAACTGTCGTCAAGTGACCATTCCAATAACATACGAAACTTGAGTACATTTACCTCAGAGCTTAGCTACAATTTCTGGAATCAGACTTGCCTACGAGGATGGTCAACTTACACTTGCCCTTGACCCCTAATAATTTTCTGACCGCATCGTAATAGCCTCATCCTCTATTAGCCCATACTCCGATCGCCCAAATTCAAACCTACCTGTGTTGAGATACTTTTTTTCTGGTAAATATCGCTGCACATGGCTATGACCGCAAACCAAAGTTTGGTTTTCTCCCATGTGTTTTGTCGCATAGTGTTGCAAAACTCCATCATCATAGGCATCGGATTTTCTCAGATATTTCCAATATAAAACGGTCAAAAGACCCAAATTATTGTCCCGAACAAAACAAAACGCACGATAACATTTGCGAATAATCTGATTCGGTTGACTAAAAATAAGATCTGCATGAAAAAGCGGGTTGTTCGTATCGATGTGATGGCCGTGACGAATTTCTAATCGCTGGTCTCCCACCTGCAGGTGATATACCATAGTTTGTTGAATAGAAAAGAGCGAAATTCGCTCGTCGCAGAAATCCTCCGTATCGTGATTGCCGTACACATACACTGCTTGCTTTTTTAGCAGCAAAGGAAATAGGGCAGACCATTTGGAATCTACAAATTCTGAAAAACTGCAGTAGTACCCATCCCAAAAATCACCATTTATAACTATTCTGTCAACCGATTGTATAAGCGACCGCAGTGCTTCGAATCGCGCTGGTTCAAAAATGGGGGTGAGGTGAGTGTCAGAAAAAATAAGCGTGCGCACCCAATTAGTTTAGCAGACTATGCTCGCCACCGTCTTTGCCTGCCCGATCTTCAAAGTATCGTAAATATGCAACAGCTGCTACGGTAGAAAGTCCCAATGTAGTAGTGATAATTCTAATAAATCCCAAATCTTTCCTAGACTGGATGGAAGCTTCTTGCGCCTCATGTGATAACGTTTCTGGATAATTCGGATCATTTGCGACAGCTTTTCGCATGTTTGCCTGGGAGATGTTTGCCCAAATACCGAACCATCCCGTCGTAAAACCTGTGGGCAATTGACTGACAGAAATATCGATCCAAGGAAAAAGTGTAATGATAGACATACGGATTCTTCTAAAAATTTGTGAACCACCAAATCCAAACAAGGTATTTCCTTCTTTTTTCGTTTCATGACGAACACTTTTTGCTTCTGCGTTTGCGATGCTTGGTAAGGGGTCAGTAAGTAGCTGGCCGACGATTGTAAGCAATTCGAGTGTTAACTTTGCAAAGTCTTTTTCTTGAAAATAGAGCAACACAACTTTGCTAATAGCATCAGAAGTCGTAGCAAATCTATCGAGTGCGGTGTCCAGGCGCAAACCAAATTCCGAATCGTGCGGCTTGCCCGCAACTACCTTCGCTCTCGCAAGCGCGCCATCGACCATATCAAAGACATTAATTCCAGTTTTCGCTGCTAGAAGCGAAATTTTCTGCGCTTTAGAAAGTTTTATTCCCTGGCTTTCCAAATAAATAAGTGAGGTGTCATACACCAAGTCGAGAACAAAGCCGGCAACCGATATGTGGTTGGGAGAAACTTGTGGAAATTTTTTTTCAAATGCACGTGTTTTAAACTCAACGTTTAGCCGTGTAAGCAGAATTACAATATCAAAAAGTAACTTAGCAACACCTTTTTTTTCATGCTCGTGCGCACCATTTTCTTCAGGCTGATCATCACATTCTAAATTCATGAGTCGCATTTACTCTGGGCAAACTTACTACAAATTATAATCTAAGCTCGATTCTCTCGACACTTTTTTTACTGTCATCAAAAATCACAAACGTTGGCACGCCGGTCATTCTCCCACAGGCTTCTCCAGGGTTAATCAAAAACAACTCGCCATTTTTCTCCACCTGATACCGGTGATTATGACCATGCACCACCAAATCGTGGATACCAAGTCCGAAGGCAGCTTGCGCTACTTCTGGATAATGATTCATAAATACGCGAGTTCTACCAATCGTGATGTCGAGCGTACCATTTGCTAAATGCAGATTTTCTGACTGCACCATTTTTTTCGTGATAACTCCAATTTCTTTCTCGTTATTGCCCCACACAAAATAAACATCTCCGGCAAATTTTGCGAGTACATCAGTTCCTTTTGGCTCAACAAGATCGCCTGCATGAAGTAGGACCCCACAAGCTGCTTCATTGGCTTTGGCAACTACTTGTTCCAGCAAATCCCAACGGTCGTGACTATCACTTACTATGGCAAATTTCATAGGGGTTATTGTACGCTACTGAGCAAGCGTTGGCCGCGGGCTATATTCTCAAGCGCAGCCTGGAGTGCAAGGAGTTGATTAGTTGGCTGGTCATCTGCGGTTACAAAGCTAAACTCCGCAAATGGGCCTGGGGCACCTTTGTATATAAACGGGGTAACCGCGACAACTTCTGGCTTACTCCAAATGTGTTGCAATGCATATTCATAGTATGAGGTGAGCCAACGACCCGTCGCCCGCGTATCTCTCCAGCCAGTTTCAGTAATATAAACGGGAAAATTTTTGTCCGTTTTTTGGCTCAAAAAAGCGAGCTCGGTCTCAAAACCACGCAGCGAGTTTTTGCCCGTACGAGTCGGGGAAGAGGAGAAGCCCGGGTTGGGATACGAATGGGAATTCCAAGCATCAGCATACGAAAAAATTTCGGAATCGTACTCAGAAAGAGCCGACAAATATGAGAACGCCTCTCGAGTATCCCTGGTGTTTCCTGCTGCTAAGTCCATTGCCGCTGGCAGAACAATAAAGTTTTCGTCTACTGCATGCGCCCAGTTACTCGCAAAAATAAAGTCTCGCGCGTATGAATTCGGATCCACCACGCCACCCCATTCTTTGGCATGATTTACTTCGTTAAAAACGATGATGCGCTTTTCTGTAGTTGGCCATTCGAGAGCGGCTAAGAAATTGATAAGGGAAGTAAGCTCTTTGCGATTTGGTCGCTGCCAACTACCATTTTCAAATCGTGTCGTCAAACGAACAATAGGAATAACTCGCTCCGCCTTGGCTTCTGAGAATAGTTGCTGCCATCGATCTGCCTTCTCAAGATCACCGAGTGTCAAAGGTACTGTCATGTAATGCCAAACATCATCGGTAGCAGTGGTTGCAATTGGGAAGAGAACTCGTTTTGCTTCCGAAAACTCTTCTGGATTCAACACATGAATACCGACTTTTTCCACAGAATCTGCCCGGACCAAATGTGGCGCAATAAATGTAAGTAATAGTGCGATATATAGAGAAAAAATATATTTCATCTTAATAATTATAGGATAACATTTATTCGGGTTATTGTCCAGGTACATCCAGTTTTGGTATACTAAACAGTCCTACGCAATGAAAAACCTTTTTTTCGCCTTTTCATGGATCTTTTTATCAACTGGAGTCATTCTGACCAGTGTGGCTGGTGTACAGTTTTATCTACAAGGTATCTCTTGGCAAGAATTTCTTGGTAACCCAGGCGAGGCCGTCAGAGCAAGTATCACCAGCTCAGCTGAGCAAGAAAAGCAAGCAAAGATCACCACGTTCATGGAAGTCCAGGATGCTCGCACGCAAATCGTGACCAACTTTTTGGCCCGCTATGACGCGCCACTCAAACCACACAAGGAGTATGGCAGATTGTTCGTACAAATCGCAGACGAGCAGGAGATGGACTTTCGTCTCTTACCAGCTATCGCGATGCAAGAGAGCAACCTCTGCAAAGTGACTCCACCAGGCTCATACAACTGCCTCGGTCTCGGTGTGCACGCTCGAGGAACCTGGGGGTTTCGGAGCTACGAAGAAAATTTTCGTGCGGCGGCCAGCGTACTTAAGACAAACTATATAGACAAAGGCTTGGTTACCCCAGAACAAATCATGCGAAAATACACACCATCGAGCAATGGCAGCTGGGCTGCGAGTGTCAATCAGTGGATGGCAGAGATGCGATATGACGACCGAGGAGCAGGGCGCACAGCAAAACAAGATGCAGATCTGCTTGAATTTGTTGACTCAAATTGACCTACATTGATATTTATTGACAATCTTATAGTAATTTGCTATAGTACATTTAACTCAGAAGGTTTGTTCCTCACCGGAGTTTACGTTCTGAGTCATAAAAACCCCCGCTCTAGCGAGGGTTTTTTTGTGCCGAGAACAGGAATCGAACCTGCACGCCTTATTAAAGGGCACTGGATTCTAAGTCCAGCCTGTCTACCAGTTTCAGCATCTCGGCCTAATTGTTGCCCTATTGTACCGCACGAGCTAAGATAGCAGTATGCAGGCAGCACAGGAAGAGACTATCAAATTACGCCCCAGTTGGCACAGCATGATTTTGGCGTACCTGCACCTTGCAAGAACAATCTGGAAAAAAATAACTCTTATCCTTCTGACACTACACAGTATGTACGGATTATTTTTGGCAGTCGTGTTTTTGTTCCAAAAATATCCACAATTAGAAGAAGAGCTTGCCGCACACATAATTGATCGCGCAACAGTCGAGAATGTGGTCATTGAAGCTGTAATCCTGTTGTTTGCTACTGTGCTTGAAATTACTATGGCCGTCCGACTCGCGCAGAAAAAAGGTTTGCTCGAAGAAACTATTGATACAACCATTGCCTCTGCGCTTTTGTTATTCTCACCACAAATTAAAGCGTATGTAGCAACGCTTGAAATTGTTTCTCATATTATGAAGTAAGATACGGTATGCGTGCCTACACCCTGAAGAGATCAAGACGATCTGCCAGCATTTCGATTCGAATAGCAAATAACGGGACAGTCACGGTCTCCGCACCATCGCTTGTACCAAAAATAATGATTGAGTTGTTTCTCAAAAAACAAGAGGATTGGATCGTAGAACAATTGCAAAAGGTGCAAAAAAAAGATGTCGTAGACAGTGAAGAGAACATCTTGCTCTTTGGCAAACGCTATCACAAAAAAACAAGCACAGACGAAACACAAGCGACGGGTTTTAGCATCATCGAACCAGACCTTGTGTACAACAACAAGTTGCAACCAACCACAACCACATCGCCGGTGTACGGCAAGGCAATCACAAGATTTCTCCGTCAGACGGCAGAGCTCTACCTTTTACCAAAGTCGCACGAACTAGCAAAAAAAATGAATGTCAAGTTTTCACACATTACGCTGCGCGAGCAACATTCGCGTTGGGGTAGTTGTAGTTCTCGAGGCGCGATCAATTTCAATTGGCGACTAGTTCATTTTGCACCGCCAGTGATCGATTATGTGATTGTGCATGAACTTGCTCATTTGACACACCACAACCACTCTGCAAAATTCTGGGCGCTCGTCGCAAAGTTTGCACCCGACTACCCGCAAGCAAAAAGGGAACTACAACAATTTTCAATCCCAGTCGCATAAGGATGTATACTAATTGTATGAGCAAACAATATTGGCTCACTCGCCACCACTCATTTCTCACCACCCTTACAAAAAAGATGCGGTGGCCACATGAAAAAACAAAACCGCACAAAACACTCCGAGCAGTTCTTACTATATGCTTGTATGCAGCGCATATTTTACTTGGCTACATGTTAGCTCAATTGCAACATATTGCTCAGTAAATGAAAATTATTCACGGTACGCACGAAGTGCATATTCACGAAGCGCTGGCAGCTGAGCTTGAGCGAGCGAAAGCAGATGGGGAAGAAATAAAGCGCGTTTCGGCAAAAACCTGCTCACTGGCTGATCTTGAACTTTTGCTCGGGGAACAAAACTTATTTCTCAAACAAAAACTGTATATAATTGACCAGCTACACAGCCTCCCGAAGTCAACCAAAAAAGCTGACCTTATCGCGTATCTGCAAAAACATCAGGATGACAATCTCTTGCTTTGTGAGCGTAAGGATCTTACCCCAACTGAACTCAAAAAGTTTCCACAGTCAGTTGTGGCGCATTTTCCCACGAGTTCCACACTGTTTAAATGGCTCGACTGTCTTGGTGACGAACACACAAAAAAACAGGCACTTTTGTATCTCATACAGGCAAAAGAAAGCGATGGAGTAGGGTTTTGTTTTGCCATGCTGGCTAGACAAACGAGACTCTTGCTACAAGCAAAGGATGGTGGACAACTATTTGGACCACCATACGTCCAAACAAAACTGCGAAACCAAGCAAAACGATTTTCCTTATCACAACTTTTACGCCTTCATCGCAACTTACTGCAGTGTGATGACCAAAACAAAACTGGCACAACCGCAGTATCGCTCGAACAACAGCTTGATCTTTTAACCCTCTCGCTGTAGAGTGAACGAATCAGTCGCTATCAGGCGAGTATTCAATAAAATATTTCTTTGAAGGAATACAAAATGTATACCATAGTAACTGATATAAATCCCACAATTTTTCGAGGTTATGATTTGCGCGGCGTTGCCCACAAAGATTTGAGCGAAGATGTCATGTACACCTTGGGCCGCGGGTACGCTACTTTTTTGGCTGAACGCAGAATAGAGGAAGCCAGCATTGGTCGAGACAATCGAGTAACAAGTGAGGCATATAGCAAAGCGTTTATCGCAGGTCTCAATGATGGCGGCATCGATACCATCGATATGGGACTCAGTTTGAGCCAAATCGTATATTTTTCTGCCTATCACTACAAGACAAAGGGAAGTGCAATGATCACTGCTTCTCATAATCCCGGTGAATACAATGGAATCAAGCTCGGCGTTGGATACTCTGACACCATGGTAACTGAAGAGATTCAGTATTTGCGTGAACTTTGTGAGAAAGGGAAATTTTCAGAGGGAAATGGCACAAATCGAACCGATAATATTTTTCCTGCCTACCAAGCAGATTTGCTCAAACACTTTTCGCTCAAGCAACCATGGAAGATAGTCGTAGACACCTGCAATGCAACGGGTGGCATGTTTTATCCAGAGCTGCTGCGCAATGCTGGTTGTGAAGTAATTGAACAAAATACAACGCTCGACGGTACCTTTCCACTTGGAGTGCCAGATCCGACCGAAACTGAAGTATTGGATCGTTTGGCCGAAGGAGTAAAAAAAGCTGGGGCAGACCTAGGTTTTGCGTACGACTCAGACGGTGATCGTATGGCAGTTGTAGACGATAAAGGACAGGTTTTGTGGATGGACACCATAGTTGCATTGTTTGCCCAAGACGTACTGGAATACATGCCGGGCTCAAAAATTGTATATAACACGCTCTGTTCCCGCCAAGTTACTGAAGCAATTGAAGAAGCAAACGGCATTCCGGTCATGTGGTTGACTGGCCATTCATTTATTAAGGCAAAATTAAAAGAGGAGCGTGGCCCATTTGGCGGCGAACTCTCCGGTCACATTTTTTTTATGGACAATTTTTATGGTCACGATGATGGAGCCTATGCAAGCTTACGGTTGCTGCAATTTCTGGAGCGCAGACACTCAACACTATCGGAAGCAGTTGCCTTGCTCGCTCACTACACTTCTAGTCCAGAAATTAAATTTGGTGTTGCAGATGCTATTAAGTTTGAGTTTATCGATACAAAAATTCGTCAAGCCTTCAAAAAGCAGTGGCCAGACGCGCAGTACATAGATATCGATGGCATCCGCATGGATACCAAAGAAGAAATGGCTATTATCCGAGCCTCACAAAATGGTCCATACATCACTGTAAAGTTCGAGGGAAAAACTCAGGCACAATACGACCAAATGAAAAAAATTATTAAAAAGATGCTCTCAGGATTTTCTGAAATAAACTGGGATGAGGGCGTTAATACACATGCGTTAGAATAACCATATGCACAGACCCTTCGACGCACTAGCAGTTGGCTCCATTTATCTCGATATTCACTATGGTCGTTTCCCGTTTGATTCCAAAATTGGAATCAATACAGAAACTGAAACTGTTGGTTCTGAAGTACTCCTGAGTGTTGGAGGTTCCGCAGCAAACTTTGCACAAATTGGCGCCAGTCTTGGTTTGCAGACAGCCTTACTCGGCAAAATTGGTCAAGATCGAGTCGGTGACATCGTAACCGAAGAATTAGGTAAGCTGAAAATTCAGCAACTCATTTTTACTGATCCAGAAGTACAAACCAACGTCAGTTCGCACTTCACCAATCCACAGGGAAATACCATTCAAACTACTGGTGGTTCTGCTAATGCCACGCTGAATCCAGAAGACGTGTTCCGAGTTATCCGCAATTACTTTGACAAAATTTCAACACTTTACATTGGTAGTTACTTCAAGCTTACCGCACTCCAATCTGGCTACCTCGATCTTGTGGTAGCAGCCAGAAATGCTGACATCGATGTACTTCTTGATCATGGCATGGTCAATAATATGGTTGAAAAATCACACATCGAAAAAGTACGCAAATTAATTGAGCACGTGACCTATTATCGCCCAAACGAGAAAGAGTTCACAACAATTTGGGATGTCGATACAATTGAGGCTGGATTTAAAAAATTGCAACAACTCAGATCTCGACCAGAAATTGTCGTTACCAGAGGAGAAAAGGGCGCCATTGGACTTGATGCAGATAATAAAATCCATACTGTTCCAAGTTTCTCGGTGACTCCAAGAAACGCCGTGGGCGCTGGTGATAGCTTCAACGCAGGATATCTTTTTGCACGCCGCCGTGGCAAAGACATGCAAGAATCAATCACGTTTGCGCACGCTGTTGCCGCTATCCGCATTTCCGAGTGCCTACTTCCAACTTTAGAGCAGGTTACTCGATTACTCGATAATGCTTGACGTTCCACTAGTTATCCTGGCCGCCGGCAGTAGCTCTCGTTTTTTTCCGCTGGCAAGCAATTATCACAAAGGTTTTTATACTGTGCTTGGCAAATCACTGGCAGAGCACACGCTCTTGAGTGCGTACAACGCCGGAGTGCGAACTGCATTTGCTATCGTTTCACCACATGATTCTGTAGCAAATAGCAATCAGGTATTTGCAAATCTACCAAAAGATTTCAAAGTCGAAGTAGTTGTGCAACCAGCGCCACTCGGCATGGGCGACGCTTTACTACAGCTACAGACACAATTACCAAAACACTTTTTTGTCGCTAGTCCCTACCATGTCACCTGCGGATCAATTTTGCAACTCTTGTACAAAAAACAACAGGCCACCGAGTGCTCTTGTGTCCTCGCTGGGGAGCAGACCCTACACCCAGAACGATATGGGATCATCGAGTACTCTGGAGACAAAGTTACGGCTGTCATAGAAAAACCCAAGTTGAGTGAGACAACTTCTTCCATGAAAATTTCGAGCGTGTATTTGCTCAGCAGTGCATACTTGCAGAAACTCTCCAAGACAGAACAGTCGGAATACAATTTTGAACTCGCACTCAACACCCATGCCAAAGAAGCCAACATTTGTTGGGTAGAAAACACACAAAATTTACCAACACTGAAATACGCTTGGCATTTACTTACGCTCATGCAAACACTACTTTCGACCCAAACAGCAAAGCAAGCACCAACCGCAAAAATTGCAAAAACCGCAGTGCTTGATGAGTCCAATGGCCCGATCGTGATCGCAGACAATGCTGAAGTTAGAGATTTTGTAAAAATACTTGGTCCCGCGTATATCGGCGAGAACACACTTGTTGGTGAATACAGCTTTATTCGACAAAGCTCACTGGAATCTGGCGCACGCGTCGGAGCCTACACCGAGGTTGTTCGCTCACTAATTTGTCCTGATGCAACAGTGCATCAGAGCTATATTGCCGACTCAATCCTCGGACCAAAAACAAAAGTGGGGGCAGGATTTATCACCGCGAACAAACGATTCGATAGAAAAATTATTGAACCCATGGTCAAAGGCGCAGCGGTTTCAAGTAGTACAAAGGCGCTTGGTGTAATCACCGGGAACACTGTTACACTTGGTATACAAGTCGCAGCTATGCCTGGCACACTTATTGGATCCAACAATATTATCTACCCACAGACAGTCGTCTCTGGCACAAAGGAGCATGTATGAACAAACACACCGCCATCCTCGACAATCTTGAGGAAATGCAAAAAATTGATGCCAATAATACCCGAGGCTCAATCGAACAAATTGCCCAACAAGTACAAGATGTTTGGGAGCAAGCACAATCACTTGAGATTTCAGGTGCTTACAAAGAAGTAACAAACATTGTAGTCGGTGGCATGGGTGGCTCTGCGCTTGGTACTCACGTTATTCAAACGGTATTTAAAGATGAACTACAGTTGCCCGTCACCATTGTGCCAGATTACACACTACCTGCTTCTGTAAATGAGAACACACTTTTTATTGCATCAAGTTACTCTGGTACTACCGAAGAAACTCTCAGTACAGCGAAACAAGCGTTGGAGCGCGGTGCCAAAGTAGCCGGCATCACCTCTGGCGGAGATCTAGCAAAAATGTTGCAGGCAGCTGGCGTACCAGTGCTTGTCTTTACTCCAACTTACAACCCATCTGGCCAACCCAGAATGGCACTCGGATACTCAGTTTTTGGACAAATTGCATTGCTAACAAAGCTTGGTGTGCTGAGTGTGTCAGATGAACAAGTGACTCAAGTGCTCGAGGCAATCGCAAAAGTTCATTTGCAAGCCGGCATTGCTGTTTCTGAAGAAAAAAATCCGGCCAAGTTACTTGCATATCAATTCGAGCAACGTATTCCAGTGGTTACAGTTGCCGAACACTTAGAAGGTGTCGCACATGTCTTTGCCAACCAGTTGAATGAAAATGCCAAAACATACTCTGAGTATCGCGTGGTACCAGAGATAAACCACCATTTACTTGAAGGACTGAAATATCCCATAAATAGAGATGACATGTTATTTTTCTTCACCGTGCTGTCCAAGCTCTACCAATCGAGTAATAGCAAACGGATGCTTTTGACTCAAGAAGTACTACAAAAAAATAACATTGAGTACCAAACACTGGAGCTGACAAGTGCTACAAAACTAACACAGGCGTTTGAATTTCTCACCTTTGGTGCATACGTGACATTCTACTCAGCAATGTTGCACAGATTCGATCCAGCGCCAATTCCAGTGGTTGATTGGTTCAAGGCGCAACTCAAACACTAGCCTCGAGTGTGCTACTATTAAGGCATGCCTGCCGCATACTTGCTCGATCACCTAACTGTCTCTAGTGGAATACCAAGTCGGCTTCGTTTGTTGCATCTTGCGCAGTCACTCGGTGCACCAGTTGCTCCTACGCTCTATATTCCACCTGCTTCCTTATTTGGATTGTTCTTAGAACAAGCAAAAATAAAAAAACTGCTTGAGGAGCGAGTAATTTCAAATGATGACCCCGCGACTGTCCATCTCATCGAAGCAAAAATACTGCAATTTTTTCAAAAGGAACAGTTACTTCCGCAGCTTGCCAAAAGTATTGCAGATACATATCACCAGAATTTACATGGCTCATTTGTGCGTCTCTTTGTAACAAAAAGCACGTCATTGACAAACCAAACGGTAGAAAATATTCTTGGGGACAGTAACGTACTCGAATCAATAACTCAGGCTTCACACTCCTTATTAGAACTTGCGCTCGCGGCAAGCCGATCACTCGATTCTACCGTGCTCAGCGTAGCTTCAGGCCTCTGTATACAAACACAGTTGCAAGCCACAAGCTCTGGTACTGCCCAATCAAAAGACCCCAATCATCCAGAAAAAAATGTCTTCGCAATTTCTGCCCGATATGGTGTGCGACCAGTACCATCTCGTTCAGAACAACTAGATTGGTATGAAGTACATAAATCGTCACTCCAGGAAATTGCAGCTGAGATTGGCAAAAAAACAACTGCGTTCAAGCGAGAGCCAGACAGTTTACAAAAAATAGCAGTAGCCACCAAACAGCAAACCAAGCGTATTTTACAGAAATCACGAGTAGAATTTCTTGCAGCACTGACTGCAAAGATCTCTCAAAAAGAATTTCTCCCCCTGCTGGTTCAGTGGGAAACACAAAAGGACGTGTTATTCATCACAGAAATTTCAGAGCTAGATCAATTGCAGGTTGGAAAACAAGTCAGCGACAGCAAAACAACACAAACAGTAGTTCCGGAAAGTTCATCCTGGATTCGCGTACATCCTTCGTGGAAAATCAACCCAGATGCAGTATCCGCACTCGTGCAAGATCTTGCTCAGAGCCACCTTCTAGAACCCACCACAAACATTATTATTCCTCAAGTCACCACACACCAAGAGCTCGAGACAATTCGAGAGAGCCTGCTGGACACCAAGCTATCGCACCAAAACAGGAACTACTGGCCAGAACTTGCAAGTGTCGGAGTACTACACTCACTCAAAAAGAGTACTGCGCTCGATTTTTTCGCTGGAGTCATTCTTGACATACCTTCGCTACTACAATCATTATTTGTTACTCCCACCTGGTCTGAAGAAGAGCACAACTTACTCTTTTCACTGATTGAACAACACGTGCCCACACATATTTCGCGTGGCATTACACTCAGTGAAATAACGCCGAGCGTGACGACACACCTCTCAAATCAAATCTACACGCATGTGCATGCCCCCACCAACTTGGCACAAAAATTGCATGCAATACTATCTGACCTTGAACTCGAGAGGTGGAACGCGCTACCATAGATACACATGTCCAAAATTCAAGGAATTTACGCTCGTGAAATCTTAGATTCTCGTGGTTTGCCAACTATTGAGTGTACGCTTTGGCTTGATACAGGGGGTATTATTCTTACTAGTGTGCCTGCTGGTACTTCTGTTGGAAAATACGAAGCGCGCGAACTACGCGATAATGATCCAACTCGCATGATGGGTAAAGGAGTCCTCAAGGCTGTTGACAACATCAATACAATCATAGCCCCACAAATCATTGGCAAAGATCCGACACAACAAGAAGAAATCGATAATCTGCTCATTAGTCTCGATGGCACACCAGATAAATCCAAACTCGGCGCAAATGCAATTCTAGGTGTTTCTCAAGCCGTCTGCAAAGCAGGAGCACTCACCAACAATGTCGCACTCTATTACTATATTTTCAACAAATTTCAGCTTGCTCAAGAAATATTTGTTCCAACCAACATTTTTACCGTTATAAATGGCGGTGAACACGGTGCGGATAATCTTGACCTGCAAGAGTTTCAAATTTTGCCTGCCAGTCATATCACCTTCCCAGATTCACTCGGTATGGCCGTGACACTTTTCCAAAAACTAGAAGAAGTGCTCATTCTTAAAGGGGCCATTCACTCGGTTGGCCTTGTTGGTGGCTTTACCCCAAATCTGTACAGCAATAGCGATGTGTTTGAGATCCTGGTAGAAACGATTAAATCTAGCGAATACACCTTGGCACAAGATTTGTTTTTTGGTGTCGATGCTGCAGCGTCGGAATTCTACAGTAACGGAAGGTACACTTTGCGTGACCGATCACAACCATACTCAAGCGCAGAACTTTTGGAGTACTATCGCAAACTCCGTAGTTTGTATAACATGTTTTATCTTGAAGACCCATTTGCAGAAGAAGATACCAGCTCCTGGCAAAACATCACAACAACACTTGGGGATACAACAAAAATCGTGGGCGACAGCTTACTTGCAACGAGTCTGGTTAAAGTGCAAGAAGCGATCGACAAGAAGTACTGTAATACTCTTTTGGTAAAACCAAACCAAGTAGGCACCATTACAGAAACTGTCGCTGTGATTGCGCTTGCACGCAAGGCTGGTTGGAGCATTGTCGTCTCGCATCGTAGTGGCGAAACAAACGATGACTTCATCGCAGACTTTGCTGTCGGCGTTGGTGCAGAGTACACCAAATTTGGTCCACCAAATAGAGGTGAGAGAACGGCCAAATACAATCGACTCTCACAAATATATCAAGAACTTGAAATTTCTCGCCAAAAACAACCTCAATCATGAATCTACAAGCCGCCACTCCAGTTCTCTCGAGCGAACCGCTCGATCCTTCGGTTTCACAAAACAATTATGCAGGACCAAAGCCGGTAATCTTATTGGTGCTCGATGGATGGGGGATCGGACCCAAAAACGCCGGCAATGCAATTGAGCAAGCAAACACACCAAACATGGATGGTTACTGGGTTTCATATCCCCATACGCAACTGACTGCCAGTGGTCAAGCTGTCGGCCTCCCACAAGGCGAGGACGGCAATACCGAGACCGGACATCTCAATATCGGAGCCGGACACATCGTGTATCAAGATTTGCCAAGAATAAATATGTCGATCGCTGATGGATCGTTTTTTTCTAGCCAAGCACTCCTCAACGCTGCGCAACACGTTCGTACTAATAGCAGCACACTTCATCTTATGGGACTCATCGGTGCCGGTGGTGTACACTCAAATATTGAACACGTATACGCATTGCTCAATTTTGCTAAACAACAAGGTTTGACCAAAGTATACATTCACGCCTTTACTGATGGCAGAGACTCGCCACCAACCGCTGGTCTTGGGTATATTCAGCAACTTATGGCCAGCTGCGAACATATGGGGATTGGTGAAATCGCAACCCTCATGGGTCGCTACTACGCGATGGATCGGGATCGCAAGTGGGAACGAATCGAAAAAGCCTACGATGCGTTGACACTTGGTAGTCCAGATTCTTGCATCCTCGATCCAATCCAGTCATTTCAAGAACAATACGACAAAGGCATAACTGATGAATTTATCGAGCCAATCAGCATTTGTGGCCATGACGGACAAAAACGCACAATAGAAAAAAATGATGCCGTGATTTTTTTCAACTTTAGAGTTGACCGCCCTCGAGAGCTAACACGAGCATTTGTGATGCCTGATTTTGAGCAAGGTATTCATTCTGAGGCCTTTGATCCCTATACTGAAAAATATGAAAAAACGAATATTCAAAAACCCAAAACAAGCCAAACCTTTCAGCGTAAAAAGCGATTGAGCAACCTCTACTTTGTAACTATGACTGAGTACGAGGCTGGATTGCCAGTCGACATTGTCTTTCCACCTCAAAAAATTCTTCATCCGTTGGGCCAAGTATTTTCTCAACATGGATTGAGACAACTACGAATTACAGAAAGTGAAAAAGAACGCTTTGTGACGTATTACATGAATGGACAGCTCGAAACAATGTATCCTGGAGAAGATCGAGTTATTGTTCCTTCAAAAGGAGTGAGGTCATACGACCAAGCACCCGAAATGAGCGCCTTTGAGGTTGCGCAAGAAATGATCTCCCGCATCATGACCGACACCTATCAGGTGATTATTGCAAACATTTGCAACGGAGACATGGTTGCACATACAGGAAACTTTGATGCATCGGTACAAGCTTGCAAAGTTGTCGATCAGGTTGTCGGACAAATCGTCACGGCAGTACTGCAAAAAAATGGCATTGTGCTCATTACCGCTGACCACGGCAACGTCGAGGAATTGATCAATGCCCAGACTGGGGCAGTCGATACTGAACACTCAACTTACCCAGTCCCATTCATCATTGTTGGTAATCAGTTTGCACAAAATCCCACTATGCTTCCGACTGGTATTTTAGCTGATGTGGCGCCAACCATGCTAAAACTTATGGGAATTTCTCCGCCAGAAAGTATGACTGGTCGTGCTTTGATATAGTTTTATTCTTTAAGATGTAGTTGCAGCTTCGTGAGATGTTCGGTTATCCTATGGAAGGTTTGGGAAACGTACGCCCGAAACAAAGGAGGACCTCATGGCCATCACACTCTACAAACGTCAACGACAAATTGTAGATTTTATTGCGCAATATATTCAGAAAAATGGCTACTCTCCGACACTCAGGGAAATTGCTGAGTCTATTGGCGTCTCTTCGCTTGCTACCGTTCATGAACATTTACAGGCATTACAGCGAAAAAAAGTAATAAAACGACACGAGGGAGCTGTCCGAGGTATTGAGCTCATCGATCGCACATTTATGCGCATCACCGACAGTGTAGATTTACCACTACTTGGTTTCATCGCAGCAGGTTCTCCAATCGAACCCCATACAGATTCTGAGGCATCTTTTAAGGTTTCTCCAGAAATGATTTCGGGGAAAAAGCGATCATATGTCCTGCAAGTCAAAGGCAAATCGATGATCGAAGATCATATCGATGACGGCGACTATGTAGTTATAGAAGAAACACAAAATGTGACAGATGGTGATATCGTGGTGGCGCTTCTCGACAATGGCCTAGCAACGCTGAAACGTTTTTATAAGGAACTCACTCGGGTTCGCCTTGAACCTGCGAACTCTAGCATGAGTCCAATCTATGCTACAAATGTGCAAATTCAGGGCAGGGTAGTTGGCTTGATCAGAAAATTTCAGTATTAGCTCTTTGCTACGACAAACTGTTGTTCTGCAAAAGAAACTTGTTCATTTACAAAACAGCGAAGCAGATACAAATAGTCAGACAAGCGGTTAATATACTGGAGTACTAATTTGGATTGTTGCTGTTCTCTATTGAGCGCAACAAGCACCCGTTCTGTGCGACGACAAACTGCGCGAGCTACATCACAGTGAGCACCAAGTTGACTACCGCCAGGAAATACAAACTTTGTGTGCCAATTATCTGACAATGCAACTTGCAAGTCGTGCGATTGTTTTTCCAACATCTGTAAGGCTGGTTTGCTAATAACAGCAGTCTTTGAACCCGCAAGCTCTGCACCAAGATAAAAAAGTTGTTCTTGAATTTGCACCAACTCTTTTTTTTGCGCCGCAAACTGTTCACCAAACTGAGTGATAACCAAACCAAGCCAAGAGTTGAGTTCATCCACTGTGCCAATTGCAGCGAAAATAGCTGTATCTTTTGGTACTCTCTCACCAGTGATCAGCCCAGACTCACCAGCGTCGCCAGTTTTGGTAGAGATTGAGGATATTGGATTCTTCATATTGGGTTGCCGTATACTATATGATTCTCTCATGAGCTACGCAACACAAATAATCACCACAGAAAATGAATATAGTGCGCTCGAAGGCGAGTGGCAGGAACTACTTGAGTCGAGTGCAACAAACCAGGTCTTTCAGTCGTTTTCATTTTTAAACACTTGGTGGCATACCTTTAATCCAGGCGAAATATCTATTATTGCCGTAAGAGAAGAAGGCACGCTTGTGGCACTTGCGCCACTTTTTATTCAAAAAGAATCGGGGAAAACCCATCTCAAGCTTCTTGGCTGCATCAACGTCTCAGATTATCTCGATGTCTTGGTACAAAAAAAGCTACAAGCAGAATTATATCCTGTACTGCTCGCTGTAATCGATGAATTGATTTGGGATTCGCTGGAGTGGTGCAGCTTACCAGAGGAATCGCCCTCAAGAATGTGGCTTAAGCAGTTTTTCTCTGATGCTACTGTGAGTGAAAAACAGCAAGACGTTTGCCCACAAATAGAACTACTAAATACTTGGGAGTCCTATCTGACTGGACTTGATCGCAAGCAACGTCACGAGATACGGAGAAAAGAGCGGAGGCTGCAAGCATTTGAACACAAGTTTGAAGAAATTTTACAACCGACAACAACTGATGTTGCAGATTTTATTCGTCTACACAAAGAATCTTCTCGAGAGAAAAAGAGTTTTTGGGACGATACCCATCTCAATTTTTTTCGCCATGTCTTACCAAACCTGGGGAAACAAGGATGGTTACGTCTCTTTTTCCTTTCGATTGAGGGAACAAGAGCGGCAAGTATGATTATTTTTGATTACAACCAACAATTTCAGTTGTATAACTCTGGGTTTCTGCTCAAAGAATTTCGCGAGCTGGGTGTCGGCTCACTTTTAACTGCGCATACTATTAAACGAGCAATCGAAGAAAAAAAAGTTAGATACGATTTTTTGCGTGGAAACGAAGCGTATAAATTTCGCTACACAAATACTGCCAAACCAATTTTTGATATCACAATTACTCGTGACCGCCAGCCTGCCAATCAACCGCAGTAAGCAGGGGAGAATACACGTCATCTTCTCGCGAGATGTATAAACCTCGAATCTCTGCTGCTGTTGGCGGTTTGTCCTGGAATACGATGCGAGGAGCGTCCGTAATAACCGCAAGCGGTTGCTGTTCTGCGCTTTCACCCATTTCAAATGTCGCAACCTCTGCCAAAGACTCCGCCACATTGACTGTCGTCATCTTTAATTCTCTCCCAAACAAATCTAACTCACCAATATAACTGTTAACTGCTGCAAAACCACAATGTCCAATTGCTGTCCCAATCGCTCCCCACTTGAGTGGAATACTTCTGCTATCAGTGATCACCACACCAACCTCTTGCACATTGTAGTGTTCTCGTACCGCCTGCCAAACCTCTGCCGACAAGCCATACGGATCTTTTGGCAACAATGCATACACTCCAGACACATTCGACTCATCCACACCAGCATTAACCGCTAACACCTGATGTTTGATTGTGAGCATGAGATTGTACTTTGATGAATCAGGGGGGAGATAGTAATCAGCTTCGCGGGCCACTACTGCATGTTTCTCTTCACGCGTACCATCTTTGATCGGAACGACTGATCCTTCAGATAGCGCCGCTATTTTCGAAGTAATACACACAACAGATTTTTCTTGCAGCTGCGGAATCGCGGTGAACAATATCTTCAATAAGTTATCATTTGGCTGCACGATTGGCGTGTGATATGCGCTGCACTTCATATACTCTCTCTTTTTAGTCAGTTCATTGTACAATAGTGGGTCACCAAATCTGAGATGTACAAAAATAAATTCAAATTATCAGCCCCATACTCCCCAGCTGGAGACCAAGAACAAGCTATGGACGCATTGGCAAATGGCGTGGAAAAAAACAAGGAACACCAAGTTTTACTCGGGGTCACCGGGTCTGGAAAAACCTACACTATGGCCAAGGTTATAGAAAAAACCCAGTTGCCAACACTCATTATTGCGCATAACAAAACCCTTGCTGCACAACTCTATCAAGAATTTCGAGATTTTTTCCCCGACAACGCCGTCAGTTATTTTGTTTCATACTACGATTACTACCAACCAGAGGCCTACATCCCTTCGACAGATACGTATATTGAAAAAGAAGCCACGATTAACGATGAAATCGATAAACTACGTCTCGCTACGACAACCAACTTGCTCACGCGCAGCGATGTCATCATCGTTTCTTCAGTCTCTGCCATCTACAATCTTGGTTCACCGCTCGAGTATGGCAGTCAGACACTCGAACTGATTGAGGGTGAATTAATCCCGAGGAAATCCCTCTTGCTCCAGCTCAGCAACTTACAATACGTCCGTTCCGATATGGAACTTCGTCGAGGCACCTATCGTGTTCACGGCGATACTATTCAAATTTGGCCAGCCTACGAAGGCGTTGCGCTGAAGCTAGAACTTGCTGGTGATACGATCGAGCACATCGGCTGGATTGATCCGGTGACCGGCAGCGCAACAACACCAGAAAAACCAATCACTGCAGATGACTTTGTGCAAAGTGACAATGATCTGCGAAGCAAGCGATTTACCATTTATCCTGCCAAACACTATCTGGCTGGAGTGCGTGATCAGACCTCTGCAATTAAGCAGATTGAGAACGACCTGGTGCAACAAGTGGCTGATCTCAAAGCACAAGAACGCCTGATTGAGTCGTACCGTCTACAACAAAAGGTGAGTTACGATCTCGATATGATTAAGGAGTTTGGCTTTACCAATGGGATCGAAAACTACTCTCGCTACTTCGATGGCAGAAAGCCGGGGCAAGCTCCCTACACGCTATTGGAGTATTTTGCTGAAAATGCAAGGCGACAAAAAATACCGTCATTTCTTACTTTTATAGATGAAAGCCATATCACACTTCCACAGGTGAGCGGTATGCATCGCGGTGATCGAGCACGAAAAGAAACGCTGATTAAGTACGGTTTTCGCCTGCCAAGCGCACTCGACAATAGACCGCTAACCCAACCAGAATTTCAGGAGCGAGCGCCGAGAAAAATCTATGTCTCCGCGACACCAGGACCAACCGAACTTACCTTGACCGGCAACAAAGTGGTAGAGCAACTGGTTCGACCAACCGGACTACTTGATCCAGTCATACAACTGCGACCATCTCAGGGCCAGATAGAAAATCTTGTGCTCGAAATTATCAGTAGAAAAATGCGCGGCGAACGTGTGCTTGTTACGACACTAACAAAAAAGATGGCAGAAGCGCTGACAGAATTTCTCAATACACCAACAAAGGTGCAAGAACTCGTAGCATTGCACAATAAAAAACTCATACAACAAACTGCAGAAACCCCAATCGTGCGTTATGAATCTGTGCCGCTCGAAAAACTTGCAGTCGGAAAGATCAAGCCATATCTGCACTCAAGCACACTGATTGGAGAGCTTTCACCTTCAGATGAGAGTTTGCCAAAAGTAGCCTACTTGCACTCAGATATCGAAACGCTCGAACGCTCCGACATTCTCGATGATTTGCGAACTGGTGTGTATGACGTGCTAGTCGGAATCAATTTGCTCCGAGAAGGGCTGGATCTTCCAGAGGTGTCACTAGTCGCAATTCTCGATGCAGATAAAGAAGGCTTTTTGCGCTCTGTTACTTCACTCGTGCAAACGATGGGTCGGGCGGCCCGACACGAGCAGGGAAGTGTATTACTGTACGCTGACAACATGACCAAATCTATGTTACAAGCTATAACCGAAACAACACGTCGCAGAGAGTTTCAACAGGAGTTTAACCAAAAAAATAACATTACTCCAACTGGAATTCAGAAGCCAATCAAGCAGCGTATGTTGCCAAAATTAGTTCCAACGGGGAAAAAGAAAAAAGAAAAAGGCAATCTAGACGAGCAAGATGATTCGTTCTCGGCAGAAGAAATAGATTCATTGACCCCAGCTGATCGAAAAAATACGCAAAGCATCTGCGCAAAAGAATGCAGCAAGCAGTAAAAAATATGGCATTCGAACAAGCGGCCGAGATCCGCGACATACTGGCAAAACTATGAAAAATTCATCAGACTTTATCCACATCACCGGCGCACGTGAGCACAATTTAAAAAATGTTTCGCTTTCTATTCCAAAAAATAAACTCGTTGTTTTTACTGGACTTTCGGGCAGTGGGAAAAGTTCGCTCGCATTTGACACGCTGTACGCCGAAGGACAACGACGCTACGTTGAAAGTCTCAGTTCATACGCACGCCAATTCCTCGGTCTCATGCACAAACCAGACATCGATCATATCGAAGGATTATCGCCAGCAATTTCAATCGACCAAAAAACAACCTCACACAATCCGCGCTCAACCGTTGGAACAATTACAGAAATTTATGATTATCTTCGCTTGCTGTTTGCGCGTGTCGGTCACCCGCATTGCCCAAACTGTAGCCGAGAAGTTTCCTCCCAATCACTAGATCAAATTTTGGAGCGCATCAAATCGGAAATGGAATCCCGCCTTGCACAGGGACAAGTACGTCTCATGGTGCTGGCTCCTGTTGTCAAAAATCGCAAGGGAGAATTTACAGCACTCTTCCAAAATTTACAGCAACAAGGATACTCTCGCGTGCGAATAGATTCAGAACTCTTTTCACTCGATGAAGACATCACACTCATAAAAACAAATAAGCACTCTATTTCTGCCGTGATTGACCGCCTCACGTTCTCACGCCAACAATCAAAATCTGCCAGTGAAAACAAAGCCTTCACGCAACGACTGTCTCAATCGGTTGACCAAGCGCTCAAGCTTTCCGAAGGAGAAGTTATCGCTACCTTTATTTCGGATGATTCGTTTGCCTTTCCTGATAAACCAAAAGACACAATCGACCTTCTGTTTTCAGAACAACGTGCTTGTGTAGAGTGTGGTATTTCGTTTGCCGAACTCGAGCCTCGTTTATTTTCGTTTAACTCTCCTGAAGGCGCTTGCGAAACCTGCAATGGTCTTGGCACACTCCTTAAAATTGATCAAGAAAAGATTATTGCACCGTCTCTTTCACTGAGCGAAGGCGCAATCATTCCTTTCGCCCGGGTACTCAGCAACGACTCCTGGTGGGCAAGACTGGTGCGAGAAGTTGCAACGCAAAGTGGAATTGATTTTCGCAAAACAGCCTACGAGAATATGACAGAACAACAACAACAACTTATGCTGCATGGGTCCGAAAAAGTTTACACTGTTTCTGGCGAGAATCGATTTGGCAGTGAAACAGCTATCCAAGAAAAATTTGAAGGATTTCTTACCAACCTCGAACGACGCTATAGCGAAACTGACTCTGAGTATGTCCGAAAAGAAATTAGTCAGTACATGCATAAGCAAGTTTGTCTTACCTGCGATGGCCAACGACTCAAAAGAGAATCACTGAGCGTTACGATCGATCAGCAAAATATTGCCCAAATTACCGCACTTCCCATCGATGCGTGTCGCGCTTGGATAGATGCGCTGACAAAGAATATCTTCACTGAACAAGAACAAATGATCGCCCAATCAATCATCCGTGAGATCTCTCTTCGACTAGAATTTTTACATGCAGTCGGTCTAAATTATCTGACGCTCAACCGTGAAGCGGCCACCCTCGCTGGAGGTGAAGCACAACGGATTCGACTCGCGTCTCAGATTGGGACCGGACTAACTGGTGTACTCTATATTCTCGATGAGCCAACTATTGGCCTGCATCAGCGAGATAATCAGCGGCTAATTGCGACACTCAAAAACTTACAAGAAAAGGGGAATAGTGTCATTGTCGTCGAGCATGACCGCGATGTTATGCTGGCTTCTGATTATATTTTTGATTTTGGCCCTGGTGCTGGAAACCAAGGCGGCACCATAATCGCATCAGGTACACCAAGCGAAGTCATGGCAAATTCCAAATCAATGACTGGTCAATATCTCAAACGCAAGAAAGATGTGGTAAGAAAGAAAACACAAAAAGGCAGAGTGGTGGTCGACGTCGATCAGGACACAACAGCTGGTGCCATAACAATAACTGGCGCCAATAAGCACAATCTACAATCAGTCGATGTCTCATTTCCCCTCGAAAAACTGTGCTGCATCACCGGTGTTTCTGGTTCTGGCAAATCTACGTTGCTGCACGACATTCTGTACTCAAATCTTATGAAGCACCTCGGTCGACACTCTCACGAACAAGTCGGAGAAATTGAACAGATCATGATCCCAAATAATGTGCAGCGCGTCACCTTGATCGACCAAAGTCCAATCGGCAAAACACCACGCTCAAATCCTGCAACGTATACAAAGGCGTTTGACAGCATTCGAAAACTATTTGCCAATACAAAAGACGCAGCAATTCGCGGCCTCCAACCAGGCAACTTTAGTTTTAATGTCCGCGGCGGTCGTTGTGAAAGTTGTCAGGGCGATGGACAAATAAAAATTGAAATGCAATTTTTACCAGATGTATATGTGACTTGTGAGGTGTGTGATGGCCGCAGATACAATCAGGACACACTTGAAATCCAATATAAAGGGAAGAATATTTCTGAAGTCCTCGATATGAGTATTGCTGACGCTACGACGTTTTTTCAGTCACACTCAGGCATCGCAAGCAAACTCGACACACTTTGTGACGTTGGTCTTGGGTACCTCAAACTTGGTCAACCAGCCCCCACACTTTCTGGTGGAGAAGCGCAGCGCGTAAAATTAGCAAAGGAACTTTCGACCAGAAATCCACAACATGTCGTGTATTTGCTCGACGAACCGACAACAGGGTTGCACTTCGCAGATATCCAAAAACTACTCTATGTGCTCGACAAATTAGTCGCGCAAGGCAACACGGTGATCGTCATTGAACACAATCTTGATGTAATCAAAAACTCAGACTGGATTATCGACCTTGGCCCAGAGGGTGGGAGCGGTGGTGGCACCATTGTTGCAACTGGTACACCTCAACAGGTGAGCCAAAATGCTGCTTCTTTTACGGGTCAATTTTTGAAACAAGAGTTTCTCGAACAAGCTGCGTAGTGCAGTACAATAGAAACCGTATGTTTTTCCGCAGTGTTTTTATTGCTCTGATAATATCATTTTTTACCGTTACTAGCGCACAAGCGCAAGACACAGCGCAACCATTTGCCACCAGCGTTTATACAACATACACCGTCTCATTGTCTGGGAGCACAACGATCTCCCAAGAATTTTCGCTCAAAAACCTCACCGCAACCAGTTTTGTTTCGCAGTATGCACTCAAGACTCCGTTGCAAAATTTAGAGCAAATCACAGCCACTAGTGGCTCAAAGAAAATCCAAACCGATGTCACGCAAACTGCTGATGGGACAACCATTGCGCTCACGTTTGACGACCAGGTAGTAGGTGAAAATAAAGTGAGAAAATTTACCTTGTCGTATATATCCAGCGACACCGCCGTCATTTCTGGTAACGTGTTAGAGCTCTTTGTACCAAGTATCTCTGGTGATGAATTGTACGAAAAACGCAGTGTTACACTCAAAACACCGCTTCGTTTCGGTCGGACAACCCGAGTCACACCAGAACCAGAAACAGTTAGTTTTGCCGATGCAACCGCAATCACCAACTTTCCCAACTTAGGAAAAGATGGCATTGTAGCTCTATTTGGCGATCGACAATTTTATTCTCTAACACTTCGCTACAACTTGGAAAATGCAAGCAATGCAACTGGAATAGCCCAGATTGCATTACCACCCGATACACCGCAGCAAAAAATGCAGTACCAATCCCTCGACCCGCCTCCAAAGAAAATGCAGATTGATAGAGATGGCAATTGGATTGCCACCTATGAACTGACGCCAAATTCTGCCCAAGCTGTCTATCTCACCACAAAGGTTTATGTTGGCCTCTGGCCTTCGCCAGACGTACCGCAAGGAGCAGTGTTACCAGAACACGTTCAATCACAAAAGTTTTGGGAAGTAGAAAATCACGCAATTCTAGACACAGCAAAAAATCTACAAACACCACTCGAGATCTACGAGTACGTGGTGTCGACACTTAATTACAACCTCCCAACAGATACCTCGCAATTAACGAGAAAAGGGGCTGTCGATGCACTCGCAGACCCAGATAACGCGGTCTGTCAAGAATTTACCGACCTATTTGTGACACTAAGTAGAGCAAAAAACATTGCAGCTCGTCGCATAACTGGTTATGGCTACAGCTCAAATAATGAACTGCGACCACTCAGTCTCGAAACAGACATCTTGCATGCTTGGGCAGAATTTTACGATACAGAGCTAGAACAATGGCGACAGGTGGATCCAACCTGGGGCAACACGACGGGTGGGGCAGACTACTTTTCTCAATTTGACCTCAACCATATTACATTTGCGATCAATGGTATTTCTAGCACAACCCCATATGCCGCAGGCTCCTATAAATCCGAGTCCTTTGAAAGCAAGGACGTTTCAGTGACTCTCATCGAGGCATATGCACCCGAAGAGCCAGATCTGACTCTCGAACTTGAAAAAAAACGCGTGTTCGGCATCGCTATACCAGGCATGTATATCGCAAATATAACCAACAAAACTGGCAGAGCTTGGTACGGCCTCACCGTTGCATTTGACATAAACCGTGAATCGATGAGCGCCAAAATTGTTACACAATCTAGCAATCTGACCATCTTGCCGTTCCAAACTATCTCACTTCCACTGCTCGTAGTGACAGATCAGGTACAATTACCCCAGGAAGTAGAACTGCAATCGAACATTTCGCTTGCGGGCGGATACAACAAAACGATTCCATTTGCGGCTATAAAAACAGGTTTGCACATCTATCAATATCTCAATGAAACAACCATCACTAGTATCTTGGTCAGCAGTTTTACCATCAGTACCCTTGTCGCCGGGAGTCTATTGGTTTTTAGACGACGCCGGTAAAGTCCTCTACGTTGGCAAAGCCAACAGGCTGCGAACTCGACTACGCTCATACACCCAGCTTACAAAACTTTCCGATCGCATCCACACCCTTGCTACCACGGCAACCAAGGTACGCTACCTCGAGCTTGGCAGCGAGCTCGAGGCCTTGCTAATTGAAGCCGAGCTCATTGGCACCTATCAGCCTCCATATAACGTACTGCTTAAAGACGACAAAAGCCCACTGTACATCTATATTTCAAATGACAAATTTCCAACCATATCGACTATTCGCAAACGAGACATGCTGCAAAAAAAACTGCCTGGCACATTGCTAGGACCGTACCAAAGCAGTTATCGCGTAAAAGAAGTACTGCAAATTGCGAGAAAAATTTTTCATTGGTGCTCACTCCCGATACAACCAAGCACAACAAGTACAAAACAACCACGAGCCTGTTTTTACTATCACTTAGGTTACTGCTCGGGTGCCTGTCTCGGAGAAATTTCGCAAACAGCGTATCAATCGATGATTCAACAAGTCCTTTTATTCCTGCGCGGAAAAACCTCGCTCGTTACGAAAGAACTCGAAGAACAGATGCAACAAAAAGTGGCCAAAGAAGCATTTGAGGCTGCGGCAGTGCTGCGGGATCGATTGCATAATGTCAGGCTTGTAACTGACAAATCGTATCGACTCAAACCAAATTTGCTTCTTCACCCAGAACTGTTACAAAACAAAGCAGAAGACGGCGTACAGTACCTGCAGAAATTGTTAAAAGAATACATGGCTGTCCCGATGTCACATCGACTGTCTACGATAGAAGGTTATGACGTGAGTAATACGCAGGGAACATTGGCGGCCGTGGCGCTCGTGACATTTACCAACGGTCTGGTCGACCAAAGTAAGTATAAATTATTTAATATTCGGACCCTCACTACGCCAAATGACTATCATATGCTGCAAGAGGCGCTCACTCGTCGCCAAAATCATCCCGAGTGGGGGAGGCCACAACTCCTGGTGATTGATGGTGGCAAAGGACAACTGCGCGCTGCGCTCAAGGTTTGGCGTTGGCGCACACCTATCATTAGCATTGTCAAAAATCCCGACCGACTAATCATTCCTAGAATTCAATTTCCTCAGTTGGAAGTTGGCGATCCAATGCCCACTAAGAAACTTGCATATCATGTCCTGCACTTACCAGAAACACACCCCGCACTACAACTCGTGCAACGCATCCGAGACGAAGCACATCGTTTTTCGAAAAAACAACATCATCGTAGAAGTGAGCGGGAGCTCTTGAGTTCATAGTCCAAACTTTGCTACTATAGACACATGCTGCGACCATTTATTCTCACGCTCGTCACCCTGTTCGTCTTGAGTTGGCTGCTGCCAGCCATTTCATTCGCCAATATCACCACGCTCTTGATCGCTGGTGTGGTCCTGACGCTGCTGAACGGCATCGTACGACCGGTGCTCAAACTTTTGTTGTTGCCAATCAATTTGATCACCTTTGGGCTCTTTTCTATCATCCTCAACGCAGGCATCCTTTGGCTGGCACTCGCTCTCGTACCTGGCTTTCATATTGATTCAATTGTCTTGTTTGGCCTGCAATTTGGTCAACTTGGATCGCTTGTCTTTGTTTCCGCCTGTATTAGTTCGATACATTCAATCGCAAAAACGCTGCTCTAAAACTACAATTGAGGTATACTATTCAGGTGAAACAGATACTTTTGGCCTTCCTTGTCTCATTCGCGCTCGACGTGACCGTGATTCGTGCACAAGAATTACCCGCACAAAATGAAATAATTCTCCTCGCGGAGACGGCTAGTGCTTCCGGTAGCACCGCTTCGGCTACTCTCGCTTCACCTTCTGCCGAAGTAGAACAAAAAATTCAAGAGAAAAAAGATCAAGATTTGACCGACGCTGGTGGTAAACAAAAAGGCAAGCTAGCCACTTTCCTCGATGAAAATCCGCCTGGGCCACTCGCTTGGAATAACTTCATGCAGCACGCCATTCGCTTTGCCGTAAGTGAAGGAGTTCCTGCCAACATTATTGTCTTGGTTTTGCTGTTCCCACTCGTCGCAGCGCTGATTGCAGCTTCTCGACATATCATTGGGTTGCGCGGCTTTGGTATCTACATCCCCGCCGTACTTTCTGTCGCACTGGTTTCAACCGGCATTTTCGAAGGTATTGTCATGTTTATTGGCATCGTCCTTACCGCACTTGGAGCAAAAAAAGTCATAGCAAAATTAAAATTATCGTATCTACCAAGAACTGGCCTACTTCTCTGGACTATTTCTCTCGGTATCTTCACTACACTCGTGCTCGCGCCACTTTTGAATATCACCTCAATCATCAGCGTCAATATTTTTCCTATTTTGATTCTCGTACTCTTGGCAGAAAACTTTCTTGATGCACAGACAAGAACGAAACAGAGTGAGGCCATTGCGCTGACACTCGAAACCCTCGGCCTCGCTTTTGTCTCTGGTCTTATTCTCAAATGGGAGCCACTCCAAAAGTTAGTTTTGCTCGAACCAGAGCTCATGTTTATTGGCACGGCAGCACTCAATATTATTATCGGCAAGTTCGTCGGTCTTCGTCTCTCAGAGCGCATGCGATTTCGCTCAATTATTGAGGAAGAGTAATCCTAAAGGAGTATCCGTATGGCCATTAAGCCCTCTCATATACTCGGGATGAACTCGAGGAATTTTTACACTAAGCTAAATCCAAGCTCAGCTCGCAAATACGGTTTTTCTAAATTGAGAACTAAACAGTTGCTTGAAAAGTACAATATTCAAACAGCCAAGGTCTATCACGTGTTTTCCTCTCGCACCGATCTTGATCATGTGCTTTGGGAGCAGATTCCCACTCCCTTTGTGATAAAACCCGCGAGTGGGAGTGCTGGTAAAGGCGTCGTTATCATCAAAGAAAAAAAAGAAAATCAACAAGTTTGGCTTAATCAAGATGGCGATGAACTCAGTAAGCTCGATCTTGATCTCCATACTGCCAATATCCTTGATGGTGAGTTTACAACCTGGGGTAGTGGCAACGAAGCCATCGTTGAAGAAATGATTGTTTCTCACCCAACACTTGCTAAATATGCCTACCACGGCACACCGGATATTCGTGTGATTGTTTTTAACTCTGTTCCTGTAATGGCCATGACGCGCATTCCTACCAAAGAATCCGAGGGCAAAGCGAACCTAGACAAAGGCGCAATTGGCCTCGGCATCGATATCGCAACTGGTATTACCACCCACGGCCTGCGCGGGAAAACAGAACAAATTACTCATTTTCCAGATACAAAAAAGAAAGTAAACGGTATCAAAATTCCGTTCTGGAATGAAGTTCTCACTACAGCCGTGCAAGCGGCCACAGCTGCGGGCTTTGTCTTTATGGGCGCCGACATTTTCATTCATCCAGACAAAGGACCGATGATCGTCGAGCTCAATGGCTTCCCTGGACTTTCGATCCAACTCTGCAATCGGGCAGGCCTCAAGCGAAGGCTTGAGAGAATAGAAGGGATAGAGGTTCGAAATCCAGAGCACGGTGTCAAAATTGGCCAAGCGTTATTTGCAGAGCGATTTGCAGATAAAATCAAAAGCGAGGAGGGCTTGCGAATAATTTCTACCCGACCGCAAATTCAGATCTTTGACGAAGACAAACAAGAGCACACTGTGCTCGCATTTGTTGATACCAAACGATATCGATCTGCAATCAGTGAGCAACTCGCGGATGAACTCAAGTTGTTAGATTTTGACGACCTGCTCTGGCAACAGCAAGAAGTGGTCGAGGGCAAACTGCCGGTAGTTGAGGTAATTATGCGGGTTGATGAAAGAAAAATTACCACCGCTATGCTCGTCACTAAGCGTCTCAATAAGGGTCGACACAGAGTAGAGCTTGGCCGACGCGATCTAGAGGGCTTCCTGATAAATATGGATGACGAAGAATGAGTTTCTTAGATCAACTTACCCCAGTAAATTTGCAAGAAGAAAAGCGAAAGTTTTTTGCTGATTTTTCTTATAACCCTCAGTTTGTGTACGCAGAACCAATTGATCAAAAAAAACTCCTAAAACATCCGAAGCCTGCAACCGAATTGCTCGACCTAGCAAAAAAGATAGCTGAAAAAGAACTTGAGAAACAAAGCGAGGCGACACTCGAACAACAACTTGGTAGAGTACTCACGCATGAAGAAGTGACGCAGAAGGCGCAATTATTTCTCAAAATGCACAATCTCGACAAACAAGTTGATATTATCTGGTCAGCATCTTTTGTGAGTCGAGCGACAATGAGTTTGAAGGCACTAAAATTAAAGACAACAGCAGAATTTAGAGAAAAAGAAACTGTAGGAATGTTGTATCACGAGATCGGCACGCATGGTCTGAGAAATTATAATTACCAACGACAGCCGTGGTATCGCAAAAAGAAACAGTTCAACTTATATGGTGAGTACCTCGAAACCGAAGAAGGGCTGGCAGTATTACATAGCCTGATGCCAGTTGAAAACAAATTGCTGACCAAATGTGCAGTTAGATACCTTGCATCGGACAAAACTCTTACGCTCTCATTTTCGCAATTATGGCAATTTTTAGAATCATACATAGATGATGAAGAAGAACGCTGGACAGCAGTAGTGCGACAAAAAAGAGGAATAACTGACACGGCACAACCTGGTGCCTATATGAAAGACGCAGTGTATTTCTCTGGAGCGATACTGATGCTAAGATGGCTCAAGCAAAATGATTTTCGACTTGAAGAGCTGTATCTAGGAAAAATTTCGGTCGATGATCTCGAAACCGTTGTCCAAATTCAAGGCAACTTGCCGTCAGCACTACCAAGTTTCTATACGCTCGATAAGGAAAAATATACTGCAACAATTACTGAGATTGCAGTCGCAAATACTATCTTTTAAGAAGATATGTCACAACTCAACATTGCTCCACTTTGGAGACCAGAAAAAGTTAATTGGGTATACAAAAACCCAGATCCAGCGCAAATTCTTGAGCGCATAAAAACAAAAAGTGGACGAAAATTTTTGCGTGCTATTGACGAAATTTCACAAACAAATAACCTGAGAATTGAGCAGGGACCATGTTCTGCAAATGAGTATTCTCAGTGGCTAGAACTCTATCTCAAAATAACTGACAAAAAAAAATTCAACGTTTTGGCCAATCCTGGTTGGTATGAACAAAAAATATCTGAACACAAGCAAATAGAAAAAATTTTTATATATCAAAATGAGTATCTCCTTGGAGGAAAAATAATTACTATTTCACAAGAGGGCATGGTGCGATCCGCATTTAAAATTTCAGAAAATTACGACTTTGGCAAAGAAGTAGGCAACGGTTCACTCGGGCTTATGTTCGATTATTTGTATTTGCAGCATTATACAAAACTCGGCTACCAAAAAATTACCGGCGGTCACTCAAGAAATTTATTTGGCATTATCAATAAAGTAGGTTATTTAAACTTTAAACTTCGGTTGGGATATTCGGCCGAGATTGAAGTCGAGAATAATATGTTTTCTCAGGTGATAGAAAACAGCGACGATTTACCCTTTTGTAGTTATTTAACCCCAGACCAGACCGCAAATTCCGCACCGCAACTCTTTGCATATAGAAGCGCAGCGCTCTCCTACAATGATCTTGCAGAAGCAAACGACCTTATTTCTATCGAACCACTAGTGATAAATATATGAACAAAAAAACTAAAATTGCTCTCGGCATGTCTGGCGGAGTAGACTCCTCACTCTGCGCCCATTTACTTGTAGAGCAAGGCTATCAGGTAACGGGAGTATTCTTGGAATGTTGGCGCGCGCCTGGCTGTCGAACAGATGAGGATCGCGCCGATGCGCTCAAAATAGCACTAGCTCTTGGCATACCATTTCAGGTTTTAGATTTCAAAACAGCTTACTACGACAAAGTAGTCGCAGAATTCTTCGCCCAATACAAAGCTGGCATCACACCAAATCCCGATATTGCCTGTAATAAAGAAATTAAATTTGGACTCTTTTATGACTGGGCACTTGCAAATGGATTTGACGCAGTGGCGACGGGGCACTACGCGGCAATTCGAAACAAACAATTGGTAATCCCCAAAGATACGAACAAAGATCAGACGTACTTTTTGCATCAGTTAGCAAGTGAGCAACTCGAGCATATGATTTTCCCGCTGGCAGATTTGACAAAACCAGAAGTACGCTTGGAAGCAAAAAAACGAGACCTAGCCGTTTGCGACAAAAAAGACTCTGTCGGCATCTGCTTTATTGGCGATATCAACGTTCATGCATTTCTCAAAGAAGAACTCGGAGAGAATCCGGGCGAAGTGATCGACACGCAGGGCAACGTGATCGGATCGCATCAAGGTTTGTGGTTTTATACCATCGGGCAGCGGCATGGCTTTACGGTCGATAAAAAATCGCTCCATACATCAGCGAATGGAGAAGTGTTGGAAAAAGAAAACTTACCACCATTTTATGTGGTAGCGAAACAACCAGAGGGAAACAAGCTGGTCGTCGGCTTTGGCAAAGAAACCTATTCTAATTCGTTTATAGTGAAAGAGCCGCACTGGATTGATCCAAGCCAAACGGCCTTGCAAACTCCAAGTGGCAAACTATTTGTCCGCATCCGCCACACCGGCAAGTTACTCGCATGCAGCGTTTCAGAAATTGCAAATGGAATACAAGTCAGCCTAGCAGAGCCAGTCCAAGGAATTGCGCCCGGCCAATCGGCGGTGTTTTACCAACAAACTACTACAGACACTATCTGTCTGGGCGGGGGAGTTATTTCCCCCTTTGACGCTTAGTTACGCCCTGTGTTACAATCCATCTTCTCAAGAGGTTAAGTCTCGGTTTCCGAGATACTCACTTCCAAACAACTTGCTCGTTAATAAACAAAGATTTTTTAAAGAAAATAGATAATTTATACTGAACCAAGCATGGTGGTAGATCACTGTAAGAAACTACGGTAATCTGCTGCACATGTTTGTGACAGCAGTGAACCGTACAATTTCTTTACAACATTAAAAACAGATAACGTTTTATTTGAGAGTTTGATCCTGGCTCAGGATGAACGCTGGCGGTGTGCCTTAGGCATGCAAGTCGAACGGCAGCAGGTCTTAGCTTGCTAAGATGCTGGCGAGTGGCAGACGGGTGAGTAACACGTAGGAATCTACCTAGTAGTGGGGGATAGCTTCGCGAAAGCGGAGGTAAAACCGCATACACCCTCCGGGGGAAAATCCCGCTTTTAGCGGGATGCTATTAGAGGAGCCTGCGCGCTATCAGCTAGTTGGTGAGGTAAAAGCTTACCAAGGCTACGACGGCTAGCCGATGTGAGAGCATGATCGGCCACAAGGCTACTGAAACACGGAGCCTACATCTACGGATGGCAGCAACCGGGAATTTTGCGCAATGGGCGAAAGCCTGACGCAGCGACACC
>Ga0100403_1000124_pt1 | contig 69900 bp, 74 predicted proteins | sample CryGeymet201501t_FD_83663 | JGI IMG/M metagenome (GOLD analysis project Ga0100403, IMG submission 83663) | Groundwater microbial communities from Crystal Geyser aquifers in Utah, USA - Crystal Geyser metaG 2015-01t | ecosystem: Environmental > Aquatic > Deep subsurface > Groundwater | place...
TAAAGCGACGAATGGGTTTAAGGCCGAGATCGTCTGAAACTGGAAATTGTGCGCTCAAATTACTTCTCCTAATTGCTTGATGAGTTACAATACAAGTATATGGCAAAAGCTAAGGCGATGATACTGGATTTCTATGAAGAGGGTGCAGCACGGGTTACGCAGCTTTTAGAGTCTTTGGATGTGGAAGTTGTTTGTTGGAAGCGATCAGGCACGAATTGGTTTAAAGAATATGGTCAGCATCGGCCTGACTTTTTGTTTGTCGACCTATTAGTTCCGGATAGGGACGGTATTTATTGTATTAATCGTCTGATTAAACAAGATCCAAGTGCGATTTGTGTTCTGCTTCATCCCTATGTTTCTAAAATGGCACTTTCTGTTGAAGAAAAGGCTTTGAAGGCTGGGGCGGCGGCTGTTGTTCAAAAGCCTATTGTTTCAACACGGTTCAATGCGATGATGAATCGCTTTCTTGATCGGATTTAAAATCAATAAAAAAAAGTCGGTGCACCTACTGGCACACCGACTTTAAAGAAATTGGGCAGGCTCCTTGCCAGACTCTCCTTCAATCGACTTCGACAGAAGTTGGGAGGTCCTCCTGCATTCGGAATCAGACTTCCGGATACTGGCATAGGAGACCTGCCGCAATTGTCATCTTCTGATTAAAGAAGCTTTAGGGCCATCGCAGTACTTGAGTTAGCTTGTGACAAAGTAGCCACACCAGCTTGTTGCAAGATTTTAGCCTTTGCAAACTCTGATGCTTCAGAGGCCATGTCTGCATCTTTGATTCGGCTATTGGCAGCTGAAAGGTTTTCTTTATAAACTCTCAAGTTGTTGATGGTGGATCCCATTCGAGATTGCACTGCACCGAAGTTGGCTCTCATTTCAGAGACTGAGTTTAGAGCTACTTCTACGTTTTCAAGTGCATCTCGAGCGCTGTCTTTTTCTGAAACATCGACACCGTCTACATCAAGGTTAGACGTGGTTGCGTTTGCAAAGCCTGCATCGAGTTCGATTCTGTTGTTTTCATCACCGCGAATACCGACGTGAAATTCTAATACGTCAGAGTCGCCGTTCAAAAGTTTCTTGCCTGAGAACTCTGTTGTTTGAGAAATACGATCTAATTCTTTTCTCAACTCTTGAGTTTCAATGTTTAGAAACTTTCGTTCTTCCTCACCAATGGTGTCAGAAGCTGCCTGGGTGGCTAGTTCTCTCATACGAATCAAAATGTTGGATGATTCTGTTAAGCCGCCTTCTGCAACTTGTACAAAAGAAATACCATCTTGAGCGTTTCTTTCAGCCTGACCCATGGCTTGAATTTGTGAACGCATTTTTTCACTAATGGCGAGTCCAGCTACATCATCCATCGCTTTGTTGATGCGATGTCCGCTGGATAAGCGTTCCATTGATCGTGACAAGTCCTCGCCAGACTTGTTGAGATTACGTTGTGACGTAATACTCGGCATGTTTGTGTTAATTCTAAGTCCCATAAAAATTCTCCTCCCATGACGCCCTCAGCGGGACGCCTTTTTGTGACGCATCGCAAAATGCCCACATGAAGAGAATCGGCTCACTGCGTCAAAACTTGAGAAAAATAATGCAGCGAGTCAAGGCGGTGTGGCAAATCTGGAGGGATTTCAATAGGATAGAGAGCAAAAAAAAATGGGTGCAACCCGTGAAGGTTGCACCCATTTAGGTCAATTTGGAGCCCTAAGAGACTTAATTCTAGAGCTCCAAGGCTACCGGCTATTTATCCGATCAGCTTCAGAGCCATAGACGTAGTCTGGTTGGCTTGAGCTAATACTGATGTAGATGCCTGAGTTTTAACAGTTTCTCTAGTCAAATCTGCAGATACAGACGCCATGTCAGCATCCAAGATTCGGCTTCGAGCAGCTGAGAAGTTCTCAATGGCTATCTCGTTGTTACTAATAGTTGATACTAATCTGTTTTGAAGGGCACCAAGTGTTGCTCGGTTCGCGTTTAGGGTTGAGATCGAACCATCAATTTTATCAAGACCAGTTTGAGCAGACTCTTTGTTCGATATGTCGATCGCATCAAGCCCAAGGCTTGCAAGAGAAACGTTGGTTTTTCCTGGATCGTAAGAAATGCGATCAAGAAACTCGTTGTTCCCTGTTCCGATTTGGAAGTCCAGCTGGTTGCCAGCACCGTTCAACAGGTTCATACCGTTGTATTCGGTGCCTTGAGCAATACGCTCAACTTCTAGTTTTAATTGTTGAGCTTCGTTGTCGAGGTATACTCGTTCTTCTTTTCCGATCGTATCAGAAGCCGCTTGCACGCTCAGTTCTCTTAAGCGAGAGATCATGTTAGATACTTCGTTCATTCCGCCCTCAGCAACCTGAATAAAAGAGATACCATCTTGAGCGTTTCTACCTGCTTGCCCGTAAGATTTGATATGTCCAGTAAGGTTGGCACTGATGGCAAGACCTGCAGCATCATCGGCCGATTTGTTGATTCGTTGTCCAGAGGCAAATTTTTCGAAGTTGCCCTGAAGTTTGCTCTGTGTGTTTCTTAAGCTACGTTGAGCGTTCACAGACGCCATATTTGTGTTAATTCGCATTCCCATTTTTTAAGTCTCCTTAGTCATATTTGTTTCCTTCCGTGTTTTTTCTTCTTCGACCCTACCGAGGTCTCTTGAAGATCGCCTATCTTGGCAATGTTGTTATTGTCAGAAAAATCAGGTTAATTGTGACGTCTGTCTTGAACCATTCAAGAACAGATTGCCGTCCTTAGTTTGTTGTCGTCTCTTCCAGCCTCCTTTCTCTGACCCGGATTACCGGGTAGCCAAAAAATTGTTTACATGAAAGCTATCGGGATATTGACGCCGGACTTTAGGAAATAATGTAGAAATATTGCGGGCTTAGAGGGGTTTTTTTAATGCTGCGCGTAATGTTGTTGCTTTGCTTTGAGTATTTTAGATTGTAGAGGTGGAAAAAAACTTTCAGCACTTCCCAGTTTTGATGTCAGAGGTCTTAGAGTTTTCGGAAATTGAGCCTAAAAGGATCTTGGATGTCACGGCCGGTGGGGGCGGACATTTGTGCGCTCTGATTGGAAAGCACAGGACAAGCAAGGCTGAAGCCTGGGATAGAGACCCCCGCGCAATAGATAGAGTAAAAGAGCGACTCGAACATCTCAATCTACGCTCAAGCGTGGAGCTCAGAGAAAAAGAGTTTTCTGAGCGCCCTAAAGATGAGGGCTTAAGCTTTGATTTAATCTTAGCGGATTTAGGGGTTTCTAGTTTTCAATTTAACCCCGAGATATCTGGAATGAGTTTACATTCCGACCTTGCGCCAGACTTCAGGATGAATCCTAGTCAAGGGCTTGGGTTTAGAGATTGGCTTAAGACTAAGACCGCAGCCGAGCTAGAGGATGTTCTTTATAAATTTGGAGAGGAGCCGAAGGCTCGTAAACTAGCTAATGCTTTAGTGGGTATCTCCGATGAGGATTTAACGAGTGCCAAGGGTTTTGCTCATTGGATAAGAAGGGTCTTGTCTTATCAAGGGTCTAGAATTCATCCGGCTACTAGAATTTTTCAAGCCTTTAGAATGGCCATCAACAATGAGTTTGGACAGCTGCAAAAATTTCTAGATTGGGCGCCAAAGTTTCTAAGTCCTGGCGGGCGGCTTTTGGTTATATCCTTTCATTCAATAGAGGACCGGTTGGTGAAAAGGGCTTTTGTTGAAGTGGCACGTCAAGAAAGCTTTAAAGTTGTAACAAAAAGGCCAATTTTGCCGTCTGATGCAGAGCTCAATGAAAATCCTGCATCAAGAAGTGCTAAACTAAGAGTGTTGGAGAGGCTTTCTTGAGGGAGACATCTGTTAAAAAAGTTTTGATTAAAGTTGTGCCCATGGCACTTCTTGTTTTTACTTTTCTGATTATGCACATTTGGGTGCGCATGCAGTTTGTGACAGAAAGTTTTAAGCTCTCAAGCCTTCGCGCTGAACTCAAAGGTCTTGAGGCCACTCGCGCAATGAAACAAGTGCTTCGAGATACGATCTACAAGCCTCAGAATCTTGAAAGACTTAATAAGGTGGAGGGCTTTGGTTTTACGTTGCCTGAGAAAAATCAAGTGATTGAGCTTGAGGCAGGGTTGGCGAGGTAGTGAAGGCTTTTTTTCGGAATTGGCGCTTTTTAGCTCTTTTATTTGTTTTTATTTTTAGTTTTTCTATTTTAATTTTTAGGTCTTACCAGCTGCAAATTGCTCCTGAGAGTCGTGTTGAGCAAGTGGCTCATGGTCAGTTTGGTCGCGAGTTGAAAATCATACCCAGAAGAGCCAGCATCTTGGATCGAAACGGGCGCAGCCTGGTTATGAGTGTAAATACCCGCTCAGTTTTTTTGGATCCTTATATTATCAAAAATCCTTCAATGGTTGCCTCTCGTTTGTCTTCTGTTTTAGGTGTTGATTCAAGGAAGATAAAGGCTCTTATCTTGAAGAATAAGAAAAGACGCTTTGTTTGGCTGAAGAGACAGGTCTCTGATGAAGTTGAAAAAAAGATTCAAACTCTTGATCTTCGTGGAGTCGGATTAATCCCCGAGTTTAGGCGACACTATGTTTCTGGAAAATTAGCGTCCACGGTTCTTGGGTTTGTTTCGGGAGATGGTAGAGGTCTTTCAGGGGTGGAGTCTACTTATAATGAGCTTTTAGCTGGAGAGAGAAATACGGTTCAAATCAAAAGAGACGCTCGTGGTCGGCCTTTGTTTGAAAGTGTCTCTTCTGTTTCTGCATATAATGGCTGGAAGTCTTTGATCTTAACTCTTGATATCGACCTCCAGTATAGTGTGGAAAAATTTTTGGGAGAAGCTATTGAGCTTCACAAAGCAAAGTCCGGAGTGGCTATTGTCATGGACCCTGAGAATGGAGAGATTCTTGCATTGGCTGATTTGCCAAATTTTAACCCCAATAAGGTTGAGTTGTATCCGGCTAGTAATCGTCGAGTAAAGTCTATTTCAGATCCGATTGAGCCGGGAAGTGTGTTGAAGATATTTGGAGTAGGAGAAGCTCTTGATCGAAACCTAGTCAGCATTGAGTCTATGATAGAGACTCCAGAAAAAACTGTGCGTGTTTCTGGAAAGACTATTCGAGATGCTGAAGTTAGTCATGAGAGAACACGTTGGAGTGTTTCTGATTTGGTGAAGTTTTCTAGTAATGTAGCAATGGTTAAATTAGGTCAAAAGCTCGGCTCTCGTGCTTTGGAGGACGTTTACAATCGTGTTGGTTTTTCCGATAAAACTGGAATTGACCTTCCTGGCGAGTCGCGTGGAATATTTAATAAATGGCCGGATAGTAAAAAGCTAGAATGGGCAACGATGAGCTTTGGGCAAGGGATCGCCTTAACTCCTATGCAAATTGTTACAGCTTATGCAATGCTGGCTAATGGTGGTCACAGAGTTGTCCCAAGAGTCCTCAAAGAGGTGCACGAAGGTGATAAGATAGAAAATTTCGAGTCTCAAAGAGTTTCTCCTCGAACTTCACTTTGGAAAAGAGAGACTTTAAAAGAGGTAAAAACTTTGTTGCATTTGGTTGTTCAAAGCGATGGAACTGGTAAGAACGCCATGACGCCAGAGTATCAGGCAGCTGGTAAAACTGGAACTTCTCAGAAGGTAGATCTTAAAAATGGTGGCTACAAAGCGGATAGTTATTTATCAAGTTTTGTTGGCTTTGCTCCAGTTGAGAGCCCGCGAGTGGTTGTATACGTAATGATTAATGAGCCTAGTGAAAAGTTTTATTATGGTGGGACTGTGGCCGCACCTGTTTTTGCCAAAATAGCTCGTAGGGCTCTTAGAACGGCGTCTATTAGAAATGCTAGATAAATTTCCGAAGATATTGCACCAAGGGCGCCCACTTGTTTGGGATTATCGTCAAAAGCCTACAAAAGATTCGCTTGCATTTGTTCGAAGCATTTTAAATGAAGAACAAAGAGAAAGATTTTTAAAAAAGTTTTCCAAGTTAGAAATGATAAGTGAAGATTCTGATTTGCGCTTTAGCAGCATTGTTGCAAAACACTATGCTAACCCCAGTTCTAAGCTTGTGGTTGTAGGTGTCACTGGAAGTAATGGTAAAAGTAGCACCTGTTTGTATGGAGCTCAGCTGGCATCACTGTGCGGAAAAAAGTCTGCGGTTATTGGTACGATCGGGGTGCAAGTCTTAAGGGTGGGGTCGACAGAGTTTGAACTTCAAGTCGAAACCGAAGTGACAAGTCCAGATTCCCCCCTATTGCAGCAAGCTTTTTCAAAGCTGCACGCAATGAAGGTAGATATAGTTTTCGTAGAAGTTAGCAGTCACTCCCTTTCACTTGATAGAGTGGGGTCCGTTGATTTTGATCAAGCAATATTTTTAAACCTGACTCAAGATCATTTGGACTTTCATGGAGACATGGAGGGCTATTTTTCTGCGAAACGTCTTCTTTTTTCTAAGTTTTTGCTCGAGTCTAGCAAAGTTAAGAAAAGCATTTTAATCAATAACGAGGGCGATTGGGGCGAGAGGCTCTTTAATGAACTCGAAGACACTTATGATCACTGCACTTCCATTGCTTCTGGATTCGATATTGTCTCTCGGAGCTTGGGCGGGATGCGGCTTAGGCTTGCAAACGTCAAAGACATAATTGAACTACCTTTGTTTGGAGACTTTAATGCTTTCAATTTTTTTACTGCCTTTCGATCTCTAGGCGCTCTAGGGGTCGAGAGCGCTCCTTCTCTGAAGGAATTTGCTAAGAAAATACGCCCTGCTAGAGGAAGAATGCAACCCGTGTCTGTCGATGGTGTGGGGCTAAGTATAGTTGACTACGCGCATACTCCTGACGCATTGGAGAAAGCTATTCTAGCGTTGAGGCACTTTGTTCCTGAGAGGGGGAGATTGATTACCGTCTTCGGCTGTGGAGGTGATCGTGATCGTAGTAAGAGAAGTGTAATGGGGGGCATCGCCGCTCGCTTATCGGATTTTGTTGTCGTTACTTCTGATAACTCCAGAACAGAGGATCCAAAGTTGATAGCGAATGACATTCTGTCTGGAGTTGAGCTTGGTTTTAAGCAAATTTTCGTTGAGTTAGATCGCGCTAAAGCTATTTCTATTGCCTGTGAAATGGCCTCATCAAAGGATGTGATTTTAGTTGCTGGTAAGGGACACGAAAACTACCAAATTATTGGAACGCTTAAGAGGCATTTTGATGATGTAGAAGTTTTGAAAAGTGTTCAAAAAGTAGACAATACATAGTTAGATCTTTTCCAGATCTTAATATAGGCCGGACATAAAGTTGATAGGATTGTGTCTATGGTTAAGCCATGGCATTTTTCTATGAGCCTTTGTGTGCTTTTACTCAGTTGCTCCAATAACCTTGGAGTAGATGGGAAAAATTCGAAGACCAATGGTGTTAACTTTTCTGGAGCTTCAGCTAGTCTGGAGTTGTGGCAACGAGGACCAACTCTTGATGGTGATGACCTGGCTCTTGACGCTACTGGAAATTTAGACTCGGTTGGCAGAACTTCACTTCCCTTGTATGACCTTCTTGATTCATCTGGCGCTTTGAGTGGTCCCTATTTTGACGTGGTCGATTCCGCTACTCGACGTGAGTCGGTGAAGGTTTCTGATTGGCTAGGTAAATTTATTCCCTGGAGAAACAATGTTGATTTTAAACTGTTAATGGCGTTCTCCCATTTGTCGACGGCCAAGAGGCGTGTGCAGACCTTGTTTTCAGACGTTCCTTTTTCTGGTGGCGGCCTAGACATTGACCACATAAATGTTTTTGCGGCCGAAGTTGGAGACCCTTTGAATACTGGCTATTCGGCAATAAACGGTCAGGGGTATTTGGAGTTCTTTAGAAATAGTGATAGTTCTTACCCTTACTCTACTGCCGATGAAGCTGATGCGATTTATCATGAGTTTGGGCACACACTTCAACATGCATTGAATAAGGGAATTTTAGAAAATGCAGGTAATTATGATATGGATTCTCTTTTAGAGGGTTTGTCCGACTTCTTTGCGGCAGCTATGGTTAATGATGACTTTATTCTAAGTTACCTGAATTCTAACTCTAGAAACTTTTTTGAAGGACAGCGAACTGGCCCGACTCACAATAGACATTTAAGGCATCGGCTGAGCTTTCCTAAGAGTTATGTTTCTCATTTGCATTTAGACGGGCGAATTGTGGCCGGAGCCATAAATGACATCCGAAAGCTTTTAATGGGAGAGAGTATAACCCTTGAAAATTGTAGTGGGACATGCACAGTAAGCTTCAGCTCCAAAAAAGTTACGGCTCCAGAAGCCTGGGATCTTGCTTTAAGAATTTCTCATTTGCCACTTAGAAAACTTGTTCAAAGCTCTACTCTGCAGCGTTATGCGGAGAGGCTATATGAAGAGGTTGCTGAAGGAAGTGATGTTAAGAATCTTTGTGCTAGTAGCCAAGCGTGTATCAACGAACTGAAAAGTGATGTTTCGTTGTTGTTACAGGGGCGGGGTCTATTGTCGTGGTCGAATTTTCCGAGGTATTCACGAAAGTTGACTTTGCCCGGGCAAAGCGGTGTTACTGATCCAGAGCTTATTCTTTATAGCTATCCAGCCTTCATACCTGTGGGGCAAGAGCTAGGGCTTTCAGACAACGACACGGTCATTGAGCCATGCGAAGCCATCGTGCTTTTACCTAATATGAAAAATAATACAGACCAGACGAACACTCGAGCGCAAATGTTTGAGACCACTGCCAGTCTTTTGTCGATTAGTCGCTTTCAAAATTTAACAGATAGTAATGGAGACTTATCTGAAGATACGACTGGGCGAGTGGGGAGTGATTCGAGAGTGAAGATACTGGGTTGGATGTCTCCCGGTGAAAGAACTTGGGACTTGTCGCGTTCAGCGTCATCCTTATGGTATCGGGTTCAGCCTGCCGTTGCCTCCCAATTGGCAACTTTTCCCAGTGTGAATAATCTTCCATCGAGTGTTGGTTGGGCTGTAAGAGCTCCCAGCTCTGGGTCTGTGAGCGCGCGATTCAATATACGGGTTCGTGTCTATAATACAATTAGTAACGTAGAGAGCTATGTCACTGACTTCAACGTCACTCAAACGGCGGTTATTCCCACCGACCAAAGTAACTTTTGTAATTAGGGCGCCTAGCGACTTTTTCCATACCCCCCGCTACCTTTTTCCAAAATAGGTGGAAAAAGGTAGCGGGGGGTATGGAAAAAGTCGCTAGGCGCCCTTAACGAAATCTTCACTTTCTGCGGTGAGTTGAAAAAACTACAATGAAGAAGTGGCAAGAATTTAAGGGATTGGCCTTTTTTAGCCGATGAGTTGTGTAAGAGCTGAATTTATTTAAATAGGAGAGATAAAGCTATGAAAAACAAGCTTCTAAAGCGTTTAAAAGAACGCAAGGGACAAACATCCGTTGAATACATCCTTATTATTGTCGTGATCGTGGGGGCAGTGTTCTTGTTTGGTGACCGTCTAAAAGAAGGTCTTAAAACAGCCACTGATACGTTGTTTGGACAAATCAACAGCGCCATTGGCGAAAAAATCCCATAAGCGGATTTTGAAGATTTCAAGGCTTAATCTGCGCCAACTGAAAAAGCGTGGCCAAGCTGTTACTGAGTATTTGGTTTTGGTTGCCGTGTTGTCTACGGTGACTGTTGCTTTCGTGAATTTCATAGTGCAGAACGTCTTCCGACCTGGCCTTGAGCAGCTTCCAGAGAAAATGGAAAGGTGTATGTCCACGGGGGGGACGGGACGTGCTGGATGTAACTAAACCTACAGATAAGCGTAGTCTTAGCGGTCAGTCAGCCGTTGAGTATTTACTTCTGTTGGTAGTTATTGCTACTACAGTTTGGCTTTTCAATAATTTGCTTTCTCCAAAAGTTGCTGATGGATTAAGGGTTGCAAAAGAAGAATACATTGAGAAGCGAGCAATGCGCGGAAATCCACAACCTGTTGTGCCAAGCCCTTCTATTCAAAACTATTATGTGAATCAAAATAAGAGGGTAGAGGTTAAGTAGATGAGAAAGGATCGCCGTCGTGGGCAAAGTGCTTTAGAGCTAGCGCTCGTGATGGTACTTTTTGTCTCGATGCTTTCGATTACCTTTAATGCGGTAATGGCCTTTTCATTGCATCAATACTTTTCTTATGTGGCTTTCATGGGGGCTCGAGCGCTCCAGGCAGCGGGCTCTACGCCAGCGGATCAAAGATCCAGAGCTGTTCAAACATTGAGGCAATATATTCCTGGAATGGATAATAATTTGGAGTCCAGTGGTTTCGTCTACAAAACAGGCGGAAGAGTTCTTGCTACGGATATTGTGGGAAACATTGTTCCAACTCCAGGGGCTACACCGCCCGAATCAGGTTATCCCACCGAAGGTAGTAGTGGGACTCGAGGAGTTGTGATTCGTTTTAAAGTTCCCTTTGTTAGCTTACCTATTGGCCCTTCTATGAGAGGGGCCTTGCAAACTTTAGATATGGAAGTTGTGAGTTACCTAGGTCGAGAGCCCAATCGAAACGAGTGTCTTGATTTTTTTAGAGCCTTTTTTAGTCTCCATGCTTCAGGTGGCAGTCTTCATAATTCTTTTGGGATGGAGGACACTGGGTGTTGAAAAGGCTTCAGTCAGATAAGGGACAAGCTGTGGTGGAAATGCTACCAAGTTTTTTCCTTTTTATTATGATTTTCACGGCTTCGCTGGCTTTGTTCGAAGTAATGAGTAACGCAGTGAAGGTTCAAGAGGCAGCTAGAAACATGGCTTTTGCCAAGATTGCTAACTCTGGCTCACTCATTACTCCTCCAGAGGAAGGGCCTGGTTTGGTGCTTGGGCGCGCTCCTGCTTCCAGAGCAACCGTGGTGCCGAGTGGAGCGAATGCGGCCATCTCTAGTGGCAACAATTGTTTTAGCGTCTTTCCAACGGAGGCGGCGTATTCCGTGGACTTTTTGCCAATTTATGGCATCGCGTCTACTTTAAGCCTCGATTTTTCAACAAGAATTTCTGTCTATCGCAATCCTGGGAGTTCTTGTGATGGACGGTAAAGCTTTAATTTCTTTAAGCCGATACCTATAGGTAGGAGGAAACCTTGAATCAGTCCAAAGCATTTTTAGTCAGCGTTGTTTTTGCGTTGATCGGTATGGCTTTGGTTATGGTTTATGTTTCTCAAGAACGCGCAGCGGTCGAAAAAGAGTTTGGTAACAAGCGAATGGTTGTTGTTGCCAAGCGTGACATTAATGAAATGAGAATGATTGAAGAGGATTCGCTCACTGTTGCTAGCATTCCTTCAAAATTTGTTCAGCCAGGCGCTATTATAGTTCCTCCTAAAGAGAATGGCGGAGAACAGAAAGCCTTTTACGACGTCGCAGGAAAAGTTGCACTTTCTCCTCTTCGCAAAGGTGAACAAATCCTTTCTACTAAAATAATTTCTAGAGGCCCTCAGACGGGTCTATCTTCTCAAGTTGGCTTATCAAAGCGCGCTCTCTCTATAGCCATTGACGAAGAAACCGGAGTAACAAAATTACTGAAGCCAGGTGACCGAGTCGATGTCATTGCAAAGATTGATTATAATCAAGCTGACGGTCGTGCTTCGGAAGTAAAAACACTCTTACAGAATGTTCACGTTTTAGCTGTGGGAGAGTTGGTTCAAAATAATAGTCCGACTGTGTTTGAGCAAGACGCGATAACGGGCGAATATAAATCCATTAATCTAAGAGCAGATCGTTCGTTTGCAACGGTTACGGTTGAAGTAACGCCCGCGCAAGCTCAGGTCCTTATTTACACTCAAGAGACAAGCCGTTTGTTTTTAACGTTGAGAAATCCGGTCGACCAATTACCGGCGAACTTAAGCACGATCAATGTTGATGAAGTGCTAGGCGAGAATTCAAAAAAGGCGATTGCAGATCGTTTAGCAAGGCAAGTGAGAACACCTGCGGCCGTTCGACCAGCTCCACCGCCTCCAAAGAACCCTTGGCTACAAGGAGGGGGTACGCTTGTTAAATAAATATTTGCTACTTTTTTCTCTGTTGGCGTTTTCTATTTTGAGTTCTGCTCAAGAAGAGGCGCCCATTGTTAAAGAAGGCTCGATAGCTGATACGACGGCTCCCGACGTTCTGAGGAAACAAGAAAATTTAAAGCCAGAAGTGGGTTTTGATGATGTCTTTATGGTTACAAACGGAACCAACATCGTGGACATTTCTGATATTCCCGCTGAACAAGTAGAGATGGTCATTACCCGAGATGGTTTCATTCGAGGAGCAAGGCCGCTGGGTAAGGGTAAGTATGAGGTTGCGGCCGGAACAAAGACTGGAAATACCCAACTTCTTTATTACGCCAAAGATGGAGAAGGAAAGCGTGGGAAGTTACAAAAAGTAGTTCGCCTTACCGTTACAACGAAGGACCTCTTGGATTTAATGCAACAGGCTCAGTCCTTAGTCGGTAACGTAGAGGGATTAGATATAAGAGTGGTCGGTGATAAAGTTGTTTTTGATGGAAAAATCTTAGTTCCTAAAGACATGAGGCGAGTTCTAACAGTCTACAACCAGTTCAAGGGCGAGAAAGAGCCTGTCGTTAATCTTTTGGAGATTTCACCAGTCACAACACGCTTGTTGGCTGAGAAAATGGAAGAAGAAATTGCTGGTGGTAAAAACAAGCCTAGAAATATTTTTGTTAAGTCTAGAAATGGACGTTTCTTCCTTGAGGGCGCAGTTGATAAGTTGATTGATCGTGAGATTGCGATCAAGACTTGCCAAGCCTTTGTTCAAGAGCAATATGATTTAGATCCCGGTAAAATAAAAGTGCCTTCTTTTCAGGGGCTTGGTGAGTGTGTGAACATGGTTCGAATCAGAGCCGGACAGCCATTGGAGCCAGATCCGATTTTGAACGTAAGAGTTGATTTTGTTACAATGACAAAAAGTTATTTAAAGTCTTTTGATTTTAGATGGTCTCCCGGGGTGAATCTTAATGGTGAAACTACATACTCTTCAGATACGGGTAAGTTTCTAACTAACTTTGTGGCTATTTTAACAGATTTGTTTCCTAAGCTTGAAACTGCGGCCAATCATGGTCACGCAAGAATCTTGAAGTCGGCGACTCTTTTAGTGCGCGACGGTGAGGATGCAACTTCTGGGGGTGATGCTCCGCCAGAAAGTGAGTTAAGGGAAACTTTAGAGGTTCCTTTCCAGGTGCCTGGTGATGCCAATAATCCTCCTAGCTTTCAAATGCAGCGAGTGGAAACATTTGTAATTTTGCGAGCGAAGTCAGTGCCTGGAACCGATAAAATTAATTTGGATATCACTTCTCAACAGTCAGAGAGACAAAGCGCTCCTGATACCACTGGAGCTAGTCCTGTTTTGTCAAACTTTGTTAGAACCAGTGTTGTGGTTGGTAATGGAGAAAGTGCTGCTTTGGGGGGGTTGATTGCAGAGCGAAGAACCGTTTCGGTTGTTCGAGATCCAGGTGGTAACTCAACATCGACAACAACGGGTGGTCAAAGCGTAACTAGCAATTTCAATCTCTTTGATTTAGGTCGCGCGCATACTTTTGACGATAATAAATCACAGTTTATAGTTTTTGTAACACCAACTCGAGTGAGAAGCGCAAGCGAAGGTTCTCAGTCGTTGAAAAGAAAGTTTCGGTTGAGGAGGTAGTAGTTATTATGGCAGCACCTCCCGACAAATCACCAACGAAAAAGGCTCCAGGACAAGCTTCTAAACGAGGACATATTGTTGCCGTCATTGGTGGCAAGGGTGGAGTTGGAAAATCCGTTTTTGCCGTGAATCTTGGCCTTGCCATGGCTATGGATGCAAAAAATACACCGGCCTTGATTGATGCCGATCCAATGAGCACTGGGGATATTAACTTAATTTTAGGTATCAAAAAGGTGCGTGGTTACGGTGATGATGTTTTGGCTGGGAAGGTTTCTGATGCAGCAAAACTCAAAGCTTATTTGACTCCATTTGAAACCCCTATACAGAATGCACAATTGCATACTCTACAGCTATTGAACAATCCGGAGAGAATTCTAGAAACCGATGTAGAGAAGATGGAAATGGCCTTTAACTTTTTAAGGCGAAACTATTCTGTGTGTATTGTGGACTGCGGAAATCGAATCGAAGAACAAACTTTAAAAATCTTGGATATGGCCACTGTCATTTTGGTCGTTACGAACCCAGATATCATTGTTCTTAATCAAACCAAAAGAATACTGGATAAGCTTCAGTCCCATCACTATCCCTTAGAAACGACCAAACTTATTTTAAATAGAGCCGTTGCAAACAGTGCCTACAATGCACAGTTTTTACAGCAAAGCTTTAGGCGTCAAGTAGTGGGCGTTGTTCCAGAAGATCAAGTCAATTCAACGAGAGCTCTATTACAAGCCAAGCCAATCGTTTTATCTGCGGGACAATCTCCGACTGCGAAGAGCTTTTATGCGATTAGCAGAATGTTAATTGAGCAGGGGATGTTGGCTCAGTTGGCAAGCGTGAATCGACCTGTGCGCAAGGCTGCCGTGAAAGCCTCGACAGGTGTAGAAGCTGGTTCCGACTCTTCGGGTTCTGGCGACTCCGGTCGAGGTAAGATGGGGCGCGAGCCCACAGACCCGCGGAGTATCTTTAAGCTCAGAATACATGCACAGCTTGTAGATAAAATGGATTTAAAGAAGGATCAGCTTAATCGAACTATGGATGAGGCAAAGAAAGCCGAGTTGAGAGCTAGAGCGAGAACTGTGGTTACAGAGGTCCTTAATAACGAAGATCACCCTTGGAAGACTCGTAGTGAGCAGGCTCAGTTGACCAAAGAGATTTTAGATGAAGCGATCGGCTTAGGGCCATTGGAAGACTTGCTTAAAGATGAATCTGTAACTGAAATCATGGTTAATCGAGCCGATTTAATTTATATTGAACGAGCTGGTAAAAACTCAAAGTCTAAGGTTATTTTTTCAAGTAATACCCAACTTATGTCGACCATTGAGCGTATTGTAACGCCGATTGGGCGACGAATTGACGAACAGACACCTTATTGTGATGCGCGACTTGCTGATGGAAGTCGTGTTCATGCAATTATTCCTCCTCTTTCTATTGATGGCCCGATGGTTACCATTCGTAAGTTTCCTAGTAAAAGGATGGGGCCAGAAGACTTAGTTAAGTTTGGCAGTTTCACTCCTGAGATTTCAGATTTTCTGAGGTCTTGTGTTGAGGCCGGACTGAATTTAATCGTAAGTGGTGGCACTGGCTCTGGTAAAACGACTCTACTTAATGTTCTGGGGTCCTTTATTCCCTCTACAGAAAGAATTTTAACGGTCGAGGATGCTGCGGAATTAAGCTTTCCTCAGGAGCATGTCGGTCGATTGGAAACTCGGCCTGCCAACATGGAGGGGGCTGGAGCTGTTACAATTCGGGATTTAGTTCGTCAAACACTTCGGATGAAGCCCGATCGTATTATTGTGGGTGAGGTGCGAGCCGGTGAGGCGTTGGATATGTTGCAGGCCATGAATACTGGTCACGATGGGTCCATGGCAACCGTTCACGCGAACACTCCTCGTGATGCGGTGTCGAGGTTAGAAACTCTGGTGATGATGGCCGGTATGGATTTGCCCGTTAAGGCGATTCGTGAGCAGCTCGCTAGTGCTGTTCAGTTGATTGTTCAGCAATCGCGGCTTTCAGATGGAAGTAGAAAAGTAACTCATATTACAGAAGTGATAGGGATGCAGGGAGAGGTTATCACCACTCAAGACATCTTTATTTTTAAACAAGAGGGTCTTGATTCTAATCGAAAAGTAATTGGTAAACATGTTGCCACTGGCTTTGTTCCTAAGTTCATTGAAAAAATTGAAGCTCTTGGAATCAAAGTGCCTAGAGGATTGTTTAAAGCAGCATGAACTTATTTATTTACCTTGGGTCAGCCTTGGCTTTTTTCTTCTCTCTCTATTTGTCTTATGAGTATTGGTATAAAAAAATATGGGGAAAGGTTCTTCTGGTTCGAGATGAAACCAGGGCTATGTATGACGAGTTGTTCGTAGATAAAACTCCTGAAAGAGTTCTCAATGAAATTTTACTTGTTTCTGGTGGGCTAGGGGCTTTTGTCTTTTTTGTTTTTTGGCCAACCGTGCCTCTTTCCATCATTGGATTTATTTTGGCCTTTTGGTTCTCTAAGAGGATTCCTTTAATTTATTTGACTAAACTAGTTCGAGAAAAGCGTATTAAAATGTTCACCGAACAAATGTTAGATGCACTTATTCTAATGACAAATGGATTGAAGTCCGGACTAAACGTACCACAAACTCTCCAGATTGTTGTTGAAGAAATGCCTGCTCCAATTAGTCAGGAGTACAATTTGGTTCTATCTGAAAACAAAGTAGGTTTACCTTTAGAGAAAGCCTTTGATAACTTGGCAAAGCGAATTCCTACAGAAGATGTGAACATGTTTGTTACAAGCGTCAATATCTTGAGAGAGACCGGCGGAAATTTGGCGGAAACTTTTGAGACTATTGCTAATACGATTCGAGAACGGTTTAAATTGCAGTCGAAAATTTCGGCAATGACGGCACAGGGTATGACCTCTGCTGTGATTGTTGCAGCCCTACCTTGGGTTATAGGTGGAATGCTCTATGTTATTGATCCTGTTATGACCAAGCCGCTTTTTACCACGGGTCCTGGCTTTGTAATTCTAGCAGCTGTTATTGCGCTAGAGGTCATCGGCTTTCTGGTTATCCTGAAAATTATAAAAATTAGAGTCTGACGTCCTTTTGACATCATGGGACAACTCCCTCTTTGTTATGATCAAGACTATGAAAAATGCACTTCTTTCACTTTTCTTTATAGTGTTTTCCTTTAGTGGTTCTGCGGCGGTTAACCCCGACAATGGGAACTTTCACGTAAAGAACACCGACTTTTTGGTTCTCACTCAAGGCATTAACATTGAAGTGTCTAGAACTTATAATTCTCGTTCGAGTTATATTCGAGGGGCTTTCGGAGTTGGTTGGTCGTCAGAGATGGAAGGTTCTTTGGACCTCAAGGGAGATCAGATTGTTTATCTTGAGGCTGGAGGAGGAAATGCCGTCGTCTTTAAGAAAGCCTCTGCTAAGCTTTGGAAAAGCAGCTCAGCCGGCAATCAATCCATTGAAGGTAGCAAAGAAGGCTATCGATTAAACTCTACAAATGGCCGCAGTTATTTTTTTAATAAAGCCGGTCGGCTTGCTCGCCTTAGCGATAACACTGGAAACTTTGTTGAATATAGTTATTCAAAGGGCGGTCAAATTGAACTGATTAAAGATAATTTCAACAATCAGGTGAAATTAAAATACCAAGCCTTCGGAGGCTTCCCTCGAGTGGTTCTTATCGAGCGAAATGAATTTAAGGCACGGTTTGAGTATGATGGACTAGGGAACTTGAAGAAAGCTGTTGGAATGGATGCTGTTCCTTATGCCTATGAGTATGACGATCAATACAACCTAACGAAAGTCACTTATCAGGATGGAACCTATAAGGAGCTTTCTTATAACAAAATACGAGATTGGGTTAAGAAATATCGAGACATTGATGGAATGGTTACGGAGTATGACTACTTTTCAGATTCTCTAGATCCAGAGAATAAGTTTGGGACTGCGATTAAGCAGTATAAAGAAGGAACCAAGGAGATAGAGGAAGCTCGATTTTGGTATGAGTTTCGACGTAAGGACTCAGGAGAGCGATATAAATATAGATCGGTCTCTATTATGAGGATTCCGAATCCCGATGAATATTATTTGAACAATGGAAAAATTCCTGAAGACACTCCCTATACGGTTAATGAAACTTTCTACACGGCATGCTGTAGCACGCCTTTGAGTATCGCTACCTGGGAACAGCCTGCTAAATATAAATTTCCATCTGAAAGCAACAGCATCGTTTGGGCTGATACAAAAGAGAAAAAGAGAATTACCAAGTTTGATTATTACTCAAGTGGTGACTTTCAGGGTTTCTTGCGCTCTAAAACACTTCCGAATGGAATGAATTTTAGTGTGAAGTATGAAAAGACTCATAAGAAGATTTCTGAGCTGACCCGAGGTAAGCAGGTTATTGGATATTCTTATGATGATGAAGGTAGCCCCGTAGCGATTTCAGACTCGCTTTCAAAGAAACTGTTTAATATTAGTTACGGAACCAAGGGAGAGATCACTTTGGTTCAAGAGCAGGCTTTGAAAAGTAAGAAGAAGTTGAGAACAGTTCTTTTTAGATACAATGGAGACGGACAGGCGGTTGAAATTAAGGAAAAGCTCGCGTCGGGAGATGCGGGTAGTATCCAGGTCGTGTATTCGCCATCGGGTCGAGTCTCTCAAGTCTTAAACGCTAAAGGACGAATCATTGCCTCTCAATCGGAGAGGGAAAGAGCCCGACGAATCTCTGAAACCTTCACCATGTTGGTGGAGCTTTTAAGGCCTGTGGGACTATCGTTTGGGCCGGAAGGGTGATTATGAAAAGAATTCTTTTTTCAGCAAGCTTTATGTTCTTCGGATTGAGTGCTTTTGCCTACTTTCAGCAGCCAATATCTCCTGCTTATGGTGCTCAAGTAAACTTAGGGGCTTACATGCAAGGACAGGCCGCTGGACAAGCTGCCTATGCTCCTGCTTACAGGCAGGTTCCAACAATAGGTGAGGCTCAGACTCATGATCCTTGTCCTGCGGGGCGATATGACAATACAGTGCTTCGCACTCAAAATGGACAAGCGGTGCAAATGGTCCCAGGCGCCCACCAATAGGGTGAAAACGTATCCGTTTACTTTTCACTCACATTCGCTACCTTTTCACAGCGGGGGAGTGTTTTCTTAACCCAATCTTAACAGTTGTCTATAATTTAGACAGGTTTTGACCTAAGGTCGGATTTAAAACTGCTTTAAAAACAATATTTTGCAGCGTCATCTTCGTTGGCACGCCTCGTGCTTCCCTAAATGGGAGAGGTTTTCATTATGAAAAATTTAGCTAGAGTTTTTACTGCTTTGTTGGTCGCATTAAGCTTTTCAAGTTATGCCCAGTTAAACCCTATGTATTCAGGGATGGGTTTGGGAGAGCAGTTTGGTGGAGGAGCCAGTGGTTCTTTTGGTGTTAGTTGTATGTGTGCCCGCTCGGTGGCTGCAGGAATGAATCAAGACCCCACGTGTGATCAGAATGTGAAGGCAATGGTTGACCGCGCGGTGAGCTCGAACCCAGGGTTGAATCCACTAGGAGGAGCTGGAGCACTTCAGTTTCAACAGCCAGCCCACACAGGAGCTACTCCAACGGTGCCTAACGCGCAGTAATCTGTGAGTTAAACTTACTTTTAAATTTTTGCGGATTCCCTTTAGTTTTCTAAAGGGAATCCGTTCTTCGTTTTAGCGGGCGAGAGATTTGCCTCTACGGCTTTCAACGAGCTTCTCGACCTTTTCCTTTGTCCAGGTTATCGGCGTCGCTATTGTCCAAAAATACTTTTGGAAATGAGAAGAATTTACGCCCTTATGGTAGCGGTTTTCCAGGGACTCTCCTTTCATTGGTATCTGCCCAATAGCAGTCCAAAGAATGAGTGCAATGAAGAATTTGGCTATAAAAAAGAGAAATTTCATATTTTCTAGATATTAAGGCCAGCTCGCAGTAAAACAAAGACATGCTGCCCAAGATTTATGTTGAAGATATTTTTAATCAAAAATGTGCCGAAGGAGACTCTGTCGAGCTCAAAGGCTGGGTTTATAATAAGCGCTCTAGTGGAAAAGTGAAATTTCTCCTAGTTCGCGATGGCACCGGCACAATTCAAGGCGTCTTGTTTAAGGGAGAGGCTTCAGAGAACGCCTTTTCCGTTTTTGAAGGGCTGAATCAAGAAACTAGTGTTGTCGTAACCGGCAAGCTCGCAAAGGCTCCCAAGGCGCCAGGTGGCTGGGAGCTACAAGTTAGCTCTGTAGAGCAAGTTGGTGCATCGGTCGATTATCCAATAACTCCCAAAGAACATGGACCAGCTTTTTTGTTGGATCATAGGCATTTGTGGATTCGCTCTAAAAGACAACACGCTATTTTGAGAATTCGCTCAGAGGTTGTTCGTGCCAGTCGTGAGTTTTTTGATCAACAAGGTTTTGTTGGTTTCGATGCTCCTATTTTTACTCCCAATGCTTGTGAGGGAACCACGGATCTTTTTGAAGTGGATTACTTTGATGAGGCTAAGGCTTATTTGAGTCAGAGTGGACAGTTGTATGGTGAGGCTGGAGCTTTCGCTTTTGGTAAAGCCTACGTGTTTGGCCCTACCTTTCGAGCGGAGAAATCTAAAACTCGGCGTCATTTAACTGAATTTTGGATGTTAGAACCAGAAGTTGCTTATATGAACATCGAAGAGACGATGTCTTTGGCCGAAAGAATGATCACTCACATTGTTGATTCCGTTCTGAAAAATCGGGCTCGTGAACTAGAGACACTTGAACGAGATGTAGAAATTCTAAAAAAGATTAAGGCGCCTTTTGCTCGCATGTCCTATGACGAGGCCTCCGATATTTTAGTGAAAGAATCAAAAGATGGGTTTAAAGCCGGAGATTCTTTTGGCGGTGGTGATGAGACCATTTTGGCCTCTAAGAATTCTGCGCCTACTTTTATCTATGGATTCCCCATGAATCAAAAGCCTTTTTATACGAAGGAAGACCCTGCTCGACCAGGTTACTCGCTGTCTTGTGATTTGCTGGCTCCTGAAGGTTACGGCGAGATCATTGGTGGAGCGCAACGGGAAGACGATGAAGTTAAGCTTCTTCAGAAGATTAAAGAACACGATTTGGATGAAAAGGTTTTTTCTTGGTATTTAGATTTAAGACGTTTTGGTTCTGTGCCACACGCCGGTTTTGGTGTTGGAATTGAGCGATGCACGGCTTGGATTTCGGGAGTGCCTCACGTGCGTGAGTGCATTCCATTTCCAAGAATGTTGAATCGTCTTTCTCCATAAAAACGGTTTGTTCATTTAGGCTTTGCGATTGATGAGCATGCCAGAGTTACCATCTTCAGCTTGGTTAATGAAGATGTTGATAATTTGTTGATAGGGTAGGCGGCGAAGAATTTCTCCTCCCACCTTTTTTACAAGGATGTGAGGGTGTTTTCCGTCTTCGCGAACGAGTTCGGCTTTGAGGCCGGCTTGTATAAATGAGGGCTGAGAGTTTAGCTTCTTTAAGGCTTCTTCTTCTTGCTCAGGGTTGAGTTGTTCTATGTGAGGTCTCTCTTGCCTTGATTGTTTGCCGTTGGCATCTCGGTCAGCGTTGCCATGACGGCTTCGCCCTATGTCTGCCTTATCCTTTATGGGGATGAAGGGCTTCAGCTTATTCACTCCACCGATATCCATACATCTTCTTATTCGGAAGCCTGGCTGGATAACTTGAGCATGAAGTTGCGCTCCGCGTTGCAGTGCGACGCAGTTGTCTAGTGGTTAAGCGCTCAAAGAAAAGGCGTAGGTAAGAATAAAATCAAGGATGATGATCCATATGGAGTTGGTGACGACTGCATTGGTAGTCGCTTCTCCAACACCCTCGGCTCCAAATCGGCAACGAAACCCATAGGTCGAACTAATGACAGGAATACTTGCGCCAAAGAGAAGGGCTTTCACGCCACAAGAAACAAAGTCACTCGTTTTGGTAAAGACAAAAAGAGAATTGAAAAACGAGGAGCTGCTAAAATTTAAAAAGGTAATAGAGCTTAGCCAGGTTCCTGCTATTGAAACGCCAAGAGCTATCATGGCTAACATGAATGTGGCTAAGGCCGACGCAACAAATCTAGGCGCTACAAAAAGCTCAATAGGTTGCAGGCTAAGTAGACGATAGGCATCGAGCTGTTCGGTGTTCTTCATGGCTCCAATTTCAGCCGCCATTGCGGCGCCCATTTTCGATGTGATTAAAAGAGCCGTCACGATGGGGGCAAGTTCTCGAGTGAGCATAACCATGGCGAAACTAGGGATGAGCGAATCGTCGCCAATGACTAGTTTCATGTGAAAGCTGTATTCAAGGGTGATGATGACTCCTACAAAGCTTAAGCAAAAAACAACTATGCCCAGGCTTCCAATGCTGAAATCATAAAGTTGTTTTTGGAATTCTTTTTTATCAATTCTTCCGCTGATTAGAGCTTTAAGGCACAAAGAAAAAACACGAAGGATGTTCAGTAAAACGATGTTCCTTGAAGCAAGGCTCTTAAGTCTAACCGCCATGACTAAAGAAAATTCCTTCTGCCGTCCAGCTCATTATAAAATCGGCAAGAACGATGGCGACCATGCTTTGCACGCTCGTGTTCTTTACAGCACGCCCAACTCCTTGAGTCCCACCTTCTGTCCAATAGCCATTGGCACAGCATATGTGCCCCATCAACATCCCAAAAACTAGAGCTTTTGAGGTCGCTAAAAAAATTGATTGAGAGGTTGCAAAGCGTGGGATCATTGAAAGGTATTGTTGAAAGTTAATACCACCAACAAGGTAGGCGGCAATCATACCTCCCACGACCGAGATAATTAAGCCGACAGAGAGAAGAAGTATGGAACTTAAGGAAACTGCAAAAAAACGTGGAGCGATTAAGTATCGGATTGGATCGACGCCCAAGCATCGAATGGCTTCAATTTGATCTGTAATTTTCATTGATCCAATTTCTGCCGAGGTAAAGGCACCGACTTTTCCGGCTAGCATAAAAGCAATCAAAACAGGTCCAACTTCGCGTAGGGTTCCAGAGGTGTTAAGTCCTCCGAGGACATTTTCTGCACCAAAATCTCTTAGTTGAAGATAGAATTGCATAGCTAAAATAGCTCCAGTAAATATTCCGGCTGTGATGGTCGTCGGAATAGACCGCCAAGCCGTTTTTGAAAGTTGACCTAAGAATTCGCGTCCTTCAAATCCTCGGGTGTAAGGCGAGATGAGAATCTCAAAAAAGAAGAAAATGTGTTTTCCTAAATGCTCCATTGATTTAATCATGATGCTTTTTCACTCCCTTCATGAAGCTTATTGCTAGGGGGTGTTGGCATTCTAGAATTTCTTTCGGAGTGCCTTCAAAGACGACTTGTCCGGCATCCATGAGCGCAATTCTGCTGGCAGTTTTTAGAGCATTTGGCATATCGTGAGATACGACAATAGAAGTTTTCCCAAGTTTCTGAGAAACATCTAAAATAAGCTTATGAATGTTTCTTGATGTAACTGGATCTAATCCGGTGGTTGGTTCGTCGTATAAAATATAGTCTGGGTCGAGGGCCAGAACTCGGGCAAGTGCCATTCTTTTTTGTTCGCCATAACTTAGCTCTGGAGGAGTTTTTGTGAAAAGATCACTCGCTAGGTGACTTAAATCAACTGCATTTAACGAGGAGGTGACTCTTTTGATTTTCTCGTCGCTTGAAAGCGCTTTTATTCCAAAGCAAAGGTTTTCAAATAGATTTAGTGAGTCCAGAAGTGCCGGTAACTGAAAGACAATGGAGCACTTCTTGCGAATTCTATTAAATTCATTTTCTTTTAAGTTCTGTATTTCTTCTCCGTCCAGGCGAATGGTCCCCTGGTCAGCTTTCAAAATACCAACTAAGTGTTTAAGAAGAACGCTCTTGCCTGTTCCGGATTTACCTAGAACAAAAAATCGCTCTCCTTTGTCGATCTTAAGGGTGAGCCCGTTTAAGACTCGCTTCTCTCCAAAGGCTTTGAAGACATTTTCAAACTCAATCAAGAAAGCTCTCCTTAATCGAATCATATTGCTGTGAGTTGGGGCTGATTAAAGTTTCGTTTGTAAGAAAGTGAATGTTGGGGCCCCATGCTTTAGCTCTTTCCGGATCGTTGGTGACGATTATGACTAGTGAGTCTTTACCCTTTAGCAAATTTGACAGCATTTCTCCTATGGATTCAGAGGTGATGGGGTCTAAACCTGCTGTTGGATCGTCTAGGAAAATATATTCAGGCTCCAAGAGTAGAGTTCTCGCAATGGCCAATCTTTTTTGCATTCCGCCAGAAATTTCGTGTGGAAATGAAAAGGCAGATTGTTGAAGTCCAACTTTTTCGAGCCATTGCATGGCTAGTTCTGATCGTTCCGACGATGTAAAACCTGGAAAGCGTTTTGAATGTGGAAAAGTTAGATTCTCAATGTTTCGTAAAGAACTAAAAAGTGCGTTGTTCTGAAAAGCAAAGCCAAGTTTGGAAAGAGCTTGTGGATTTTGTATAGGACTGTTTTTTTTCCAAAGCGAGATTCCATCAATGCTGATTGTTCCCGTGTGTGGCGGCCAAACTCCTCCAATGGATTTGAGAAAAGTGGATTTGCCGCTTCCAGACCCTCCCATGACGATGTGTAGACCTGGTGCTGTCCAGTTGAGAGAAATGTTCTTAAATAGGATTTTTGACGGCCAGTTCCCCCCTTGGCATTGAGAAAGCTCCTTTACGACAAGACCTGCTGGCATAGTCATTATTTAAACACAGTTTTGCAATTGCGGGCACTTGCTGCAAATTGTCATTGAGGGTTGAAGCTTGGGTAGTCTCAAAAGAGTTGCGCTGCATTAAAAGAGTCTAAGCCTAAGGCTTATCCTTTAAATTTATTCCCAAGTTTTACCGATTGTTAAGATATGAGAAGGATTTTGTGGGCAATAGCAGGCTTGGCGTATCTGATGATAGCCTTTCTCGCCTATGTTTATCTAGGTCCGCCTCAGCACACTCAGTTCTTTACAAAGTCTGCCTTTTTCAGAGTTTCAGTTGCGCCTTTGTTGGATCCAATTTTCAACCCTGAGCAAGGCGGATCGATGATTGCTGAAGTGAAGTCGTTGAAGGGGTCTTTGCGATTTCGTTCTGAGAAAGCATTGGTGTTTCGTCGTGGTCGAATATCACAACGGCTAATGGATAGAACTTTTGTTAGCACAAGCAATGATTCAGAGGCGACTTTAGAGTTGTTTGATGGATCTAAGCTTCTTGTTGGTCCCAACAGTATGGTTTTCCTAGAGAGAGCCAGTCCAGACAACAGTCAGCAAATTGCTGCTTCCATCAAAGTCATACGCGGACAGCTGAACGTTGAGCAGAATGCGGCTTCAAAAGAAAAGATTGTCTTAGAGAATTCTTTTGGTCAGCAGAGTTTGATAGCTAAGAGCACCGAGGTTTTCAGGGCAGACGAGGCAATTAATTCAAAGTTAGAGGAGGTCAAAGTTGAGACCGAAGTCTTAAGTCGCTCGCTGTCCAGTAACTCCTCGGTGGCCGAAAGAATTATCGACCCTCAAGAGATTATCAGAAGGCAGCAGCAGCGCCGCATTGATGCGTTGGCTTCTAAGACTCCGGCCATCATTAATTCGGCACGACCCCCTGTGTTTGATCGAACGCCTTCAAGTATTCCACCAAGTAACGATATTACTTTAGCCGTTAGGAACGCCAAGCAGGGACGGTTCTTAAAGGCCAAGCAACATATGGCAAATTCTTTAACCAAGCGAGAATATGTCTCTGCTGAGAGACTTACAACGGGAGCGCGTTTTGCTCTGGATGTCATGTTGGGAGCTCATTTGAAGAATTCGCGTTGTCGTGAGGCAAAAGATCTTTTGTCAAATGTAAATACGGCCTATCCGAGTGACGGAGATGCTAGTTATTGGTCGAACAATTGGAAGGACTCATTTGAGCGTCGTGGTTGCGGGCGATGGCTATGAAGCGTTTCTTTAGGTCCTTGCTTCTTCTTTCTCTTTTTTTGTCTGAGGCAGCCAGGAGCCAGGTAGGTATACATCGCTATAGCCTTAGCGAAGTGAGTTACGAGTATATTCAGGCAACACCGACTAAGAATAGGTGTCTGGAGTGGGGTGTGATTGAAGATTCGACCCCAGCTCTAGAATACACCCGTGAAGGAACTTTTTTTACTCGTGTTCGAATTCGAGCTCGTGCTCGAGGTGTGTGTAATATTTCTGTTGAGCCCAAAGCTCGAGTGCGCATTGAGAGAGATGGTTCAGACTATGTTTTTGAGTTTACTGTGTTGCCCCCAGTCAGCACCTATGTGGTTCGCGCTGGAGGTGTGGCTGATAAAGTTGTTGTCGAAGCTCCTTCAAAAAAGTTGAACGAGATTGGTTTGTTCAACTTTTTCAAAGATTCGCAGCTCTTTTTTGAAACGAAATGGGCGCGCTTCTCCACAGACAATTCTCAAGTGAGTTCGGACGAGCGACAGAAAACCATGTTTCCTGTCGTTGGCGGAAAAATTAATATTCCCACACCTATTTGGGATAATCTGTTTTTAGGTTTGGAGATGTTTCAGAACGTATCCAACGTTATTTCTCGAGCTGCCTCTACTTTGAATTATTCCGAGGCTGCATTTGATGCTCGGATTCAGTTCATGGGCACCGAGAAAGTCGGAAGACCTATGTTTGCTTTGGTTGCAGACTACCGAGGGCGCAATATTGTTCAACGTTCGGATCTGAATGCGATTTCTTTAAACTTTGTGACTGCTTTTGGAGGAGGATTTGATGCGATGTCATTTGTCCCTTCAAGTTGGGCTGGGGCTGGGAGTTTGATGAGTAACCTTGGCCTAGAAAGTTCATTTCGTTATGAAACTGCTGGTGCACAATATAAGTCGTTGCTTTACAGTGTCGGAACTTTGTATCGTTTAAATCGAAGGTGGGCCATTAGTGCGGGCTACCAAGATATTTCTTATAGTATTTCTTCTTCTTCTTCTTCTATTAGTGAAAAGATTCAAAGCTATTACTTTAGGTTGCACATTATGCCTTACCTATTGGATAGAGGGTTTCACTGATGAAAAAGTTTTCTTTGATCATGGCAGTTCCTCTGTTTCTTTTTTGTTTTTCTTCCTTTGCTCAAAGAAGCGCTTTTTTGTATTCGGAAAAGGCATGGATTGCCAATCGTTGGTTTGTGATAGGGCAGATTTCAGATAGGCAAATCAAGTGGTGGGGAAATGGGCGAAGTCCAGGCGTGAGTCTTAATCCCTCTTGTAAGTTCTCCACAGAGGGCTTCACCTATGACCGTCTTTCGGATGAAGATGATTTTGAGATACTACAAGGGAGTTCTTTTATTCTGATTGAGGTTGACCCGCTTGAGAATCGAGAAGAAATCACACTTCGTTCAGATTCAAAAGACAACTGTGAAGTAAAGTTCAGTTTAGAATATGCATTTGGCGAGAGTGCTGCTTTGCATAAGCCTTATTTGTTCCTCAAGGCGCAAAACACTCGATACAACGGTTACGAGTTTGTTATTTACACTCCTCCTTCTAGTGGCCGCTCTGACATTCAAATGGATATCATGCTTGGATTTTGGAGCGTGGGCGTGAATCGAGCAGCTGAGGGAGCGAAGTCGAGTCTTTTTATGGCACCTGCAGCCTTGGCTAGAGGAGAGTGGAAGCCAGACTTTGTAAATAAAGGGTTAGGATTTTCTCTACAGCTGGAACAGACTTTAGCTGTTTTGGGCGCAGTAAAGAACCAGTCCTTATATTTTTCCGACATTGTAGGCGGAGTTTTTGTTGAAGATAAGTTCTCGGTCGCAGAGGGCTTGTTACTTCGTTTTTCAGGAAAGCTTTATCAACATCAAGCTGATGATGGTGGTAAGGTATCTACTGTGGATGACGATACAGAATTTATGTTTTTACCAGTCATCTCCGTTTCTTCCTCTTTGTATTTTGGTTCTCGGTATTTGTTGGGTTTAGGGATTGATTATGGTTTGCCGAATGAAATTGTCTCATCGACCGGTGGGCAGTCTATGATGGGCGGCTATACACGTCTTGGTGTTAGATTGACAGCTGAAACTTTTTGGCTTTTTGAGGGTGTTTATAGAAGTTTCTTTACCGATAGCGGAGCCAGAGACAATATCATTCAGTTTAACACGGGAGTCCGTCTAGAGTTATAGCTTCAGGCGTTGATGAATCCAGACCAGAGTTTAAAGTTTCTTTGAGCTCTTTCTACAAGCTTTTCTTTTTTACTCTTATCTTTGACATCGATCCCGTTGAGGGGAACAAGGCCCCAGTTAATGTTCATGGGTTGAAAGTTCTTCAGACTCCCAGCAAAACAGGCATGCGCCAAAGCACCTAGTGCCGTTGTTTGAGGTGGAGGAGGGAGTTCAATGTTGTTTTTTAATTTGGAATAAATGCCTAGGCCGACATAGGCCCCTATAGCAGTGCTTTCTAAGTAGCCTTCGACTCCAGTTATCTGACCAGCAAAGAATAGGTTTGGCTGAGTGTTGAGAGCAAAGTTTTGATTCAAGAGTGCGGGGGTCTTAATGTAGGTGTTTCTATGAATACTACCTAATCGGTAAAACTCAGCATTCTCTAGGCCAGGAATTGTTTGGAAAATTCTTTTTTGCTCGGGGTATTTCATTTTTGTCTGAAATCCCACAATGTTCCAAGATCTGCCTTCATTGTCTTCTTTTCGCAATTGAACAACGGCAAACGGACGCTTGCCGGTTCTTGGATCTTCCAATCCCATTGGCTTCATGGGGCCATGGGCGAGGGTCGATGGCCCGCGCTCAATCATGGCTTCTATGGGTTGGCAGCCTTGAAAATAAGGGATCTTTTCAAAGCTATGATTCTCAACTTTTTCAGCCTTTTGAATGGCTTCGATGAAGTTGAAATATTCTTCTTTTGAGAAAGGGCAGTTGATGTAATCGTCTACACTCCCTTCGTCAGAGACTTTGTCGTAGCGGTTTTTTTTGTAAACCTTGTTGAAATCAATAGAAGAGGCGTCGACGATAGGAGATATGGCATCAAAGAAACTCAATTTGCTTTCGCCAATGAGTTCCTTAAGGCTGTCCATTAAGGCTGGAGCTCCTAGCGGGCCTGTTGCAAATACGGTTGGGCGTGTTTGTCCTTTGATGGAATCAAATAAATCGTTGTAGTTTGTTACCTGGTGGTGGATGACTCGAATGTTGGGGTGCTGAGAGACGCTTTGAGTGATGGCTTGCGAGAAGCCATTGCGCTCCACTGCGAGTGCTTGTCCTGCGGCAACTTTGTTTTCGAAAGCAGACTTTAGAACGAGAGAATTCAAGGCTTGAAGTTCATTTTTCAAAAGTCCAGGGGCCGACAGAGGGTCGTTTGATTTGAGGCTATTGCTGCAAACGAGTTCTCCAAAAAGATTTGTTTTGTGAGCTGGTGAACTGTGGTGGGGCCTTTGTTCAATCAGAGTAACAGTCACTCCTCGCTCAGCCATTTGCCAGGCACATTCACAACCAGCAAGGCCTGCGCCGACAACGACAGCCTGCGAACTTATTGATTTGAGGGGGTTTTCGCTTGAATTCATTTTTACAGCTTGATCTTTTACACGGAGCATTATAAAAGTGCAAGCTAGTGAGAAAACTTTCCTTTCCATTGCGCCAAGCGCTTGTTTTTTTAACGGTATTTTTAACATTACGCGTGGTCTTTGAGGCGTCTACCCGCGCTTTATTGTCCTTGGCAGGCTGGTCTCGCCTATCTTTGCTTCAATTCTTAGCTGAAAACGAAGCTGGTCTACAGATCCTATCGATTGCTGGAGCTATCTCTTTGGTGGCTCTAGTTGAAAAGAGAATCAACGAAAGAACCCAGGAACGCTTTTTTGATTTAGAACTTCCTCACAAGTCTTGGCCTCAGATTTGGTTCCGGGCCTTTTTGGGCTTTTTAGTTTGTGCGGGCTTGGTTGCTTTGAGCACTTTTCTTGGGTTTTCGCAGATCGAAGCCCCTTCAGAAGGTTTTGCTCGGGTTTTCTGGTTGCTTCCCTGGATTGCTTTTCAGGGTGGGTATCTTTTGCTGTGGTTGGCCGTGTTGGAAGCTCTTCGTTATGAAGTGTTTCGTAAAATATTCGAGAGCAAAGTGTCTTCCTTTGTATCTTTTGTCTTTGCTGTTGTTTTCGAGTCGTATCTTCTTTTCTCCATTGTCGAAGCTAATAGTGTTTCACAAGTCTCTTTTGCCGGGGTTGGGCTTTGTCTTTTGCTTTCAATTGCTTTGAATTTGAGTTTTATGGAAACTTTGTTTCGCGAGAAAGTGCGGGGAGACAGCTTTTATGGTCGTGTGTTCTTTTTGTGGGGTTTGACCTTTTCATTTTTGAGTCTTTTTGGTCAAAATGTTGCCAGTTGGAGAGCTGCGTCCATCCTTCAGCTCTTTCCTGGTCCACTTGAGGTGTCTTCTGTTTACTTTTACATTGCGGTGGTGGTCTTAATTGCTAACACCGCGTTCCAAAGGCTTTTGAAGCAACGTAATCAACAAGCTTGAGTGCTCAAGGCACGAGCCGATACAATACATCCATATGGAAAATATGGGAATTATTGAAATGCTTTTAGAAACCGGCCCGGTTGTTAAGGTTGTTTTGCTAATGCTGATTGGATCATCAGTTTTATCTTGGACAATCATCTTTGCAAAGTGGACCGCTTTTAGGCAAGCATCCAAACAAAGCACTATTTTTATGGAGTTATTTTGGAACGGAAAGTCGTTAGATAATATTTTTAGCGAAACTAGAAACTTAACGGCGAGTCCCGTTTCAAATGTTTTTCGTTCTGGCTACCAAGAGTTTCAAAAACTGAACTCAAAGGGCAAAGACAGCCCTGCTCAGGCGGCTGAAATAGTTTCTCAAGGCTTGGAGAATGTTCAAAGAACTTTACGAAAGACAACAAGTAAAGAACTGCTTCGGATGGAGTCTATGCTTCCGCAGCTAGCGACGGTTGCATCTGCGGCTCCTTTTGTAGGATTGTTTGGAACGGTTTGGGGAATTATGAATAGTTTTAAAGCTCTTGGTGCGGGTGGCAATGCGGCAACTCTAGAAGTGGTTGCCCCCGGTATTGCCGATGCGCTTGTTGCTACGGCTGTTGGATTAGCGGCGGCGATTCCTGCCGTTATTGCCTACAACCAATATGCCAATCGAATTAGAACCTTTAAGTCAGATTTAGATGGCTTTTCGAGTGACTTTACGAACATCCTTAAGCGAAGTTATTTAGGGTAACGGATGGCTTTTAATTTTAATCACGACGATGGTGATGGATCGGGGCCAGCACCGATGGCTGAGATAAACATTATTCCTCTGGTTGATGTAATGTTGGTTCTCTTGATTATTACTATGATCACAAGTCCATTTTTGGAGCGCGGAGTGGATGTAAATCTTCCAGTAGCCGAAGGAAAAAACCTGCGCTCGGGCCAATCTGCTGAAGAGCCCGTTACATTGTTTGTCTCCAAGGATATGAATATTCGAATAGGGCAAACCTCCCTTCGAATAGGAGATCTTTCTGAGAAGCTAAAGCTGGTTTTTAAATCTCGTGTTGGAAAAGAGTTATTTGTAAAAGCGGATAAAGAAGTTCCTTACGGTTTTGTCGCCGAGATTATGGCAAAGGTGCAAAGCGCAGGAATTTTAAAAGTAGGATTAGTGACTCAGGCTGACTAATGATGCGAGACCCTGATTTTGTCGCCTCTCTGCTTAATGCAGTTCAAAAAGGGGTCTCACCAGTTCAGCCCCTTCAAAAGACTCTCACAAGGAAGCGACTTCCTAATTATATTCAAAATGCCTTAAAGAAGTCCTCTTTAAGTCACCTCGCGCTTTTGTTTTTTTCAATTTTGAATCTTTTTATTCAGAGTTTTTGGCCAACATCAAAAGACGAGCAGGCGTCTCTTTCTTTAAAGGAGCAAAGGTCGGCGATTCGTGTTGAGGTCCTTGATCTGCCGAGCAAGACACTCCAAGAGTTAAAGAAAGTTGATTTGAGCGAGAAGGCAGTTGAGAAGGTTAAGGAAAAAGAGCTCCCTAAAGACGCAATGGTTTTAAAGAAGAAGAAAGATGCGCAGGAAAAAAAAGATAAAAAGAAGGCAATGGATGAAGCTCGCAAAGCACTAAGCACAGAGAGTCAGCGAAAGAAGTTGATGAAAGATTTGTTGAATGACGATGACGCCAAGGTGGCTGAAGTGGGTCGAGAGCAGTTGGGTGGAAATATTTTATCTGAAGGCTACTCCATCACCGGTGATGTAGCTACGGATAAAGAAGTTCATTCGGGAAAGATTCGAAATCATGTGATGAAGTTTTGGAAGGTGCCAGCATGGATGGCGGCTTCCAAGCAATATAGAGCTGAAGTTGTTGTAAAATTAGATCCAAAGGGTAGAGTGATCTCAAGGGATTTGATTACTAAAAGTGGAAATGATGAATTTGATAGGTATGCTTTGCAGTCGATTGAGTCGGCTGACCCGTTCCCGGCACCACCAGATTCTTTGAAGATGATTTATCTAGAGGAAGGAATAATATGCGCTTTTCCGGAATAAAAATTTTAACTCTTTGTTTTGCTGTAGGTGTTTCGTCTGTGGGTTTTTCAGTTGAAAGGCCTCGAATTTACATCCCCGTTGGTCACCCAGATCTAAAGAAAGTGTTGTTGGCTGTTGAGGCGACAGGGGGTCCACGAGCCCTTTCTAGTGAGTTTTCAAAAACATTGACGAATGATTTAAATTTTACAGACCTATTCGTTATTTTGCCCGAAGAAAAGCTGCCGAAAGCCGGTGGTATGGTCCTAGGAAGTTTCGATTTTAAGCCATACAAAGCCCTTGGTGTGGAAATGGTGATTAAGAGTGCTTTGGTCGTTAAGCCAGATAAAAGCATTGAGGCAGAACTGCGCTTGTATGACGTTGCTCGTGGAATTCAAATCCTCGGTAGAAAATATCCATTCGTTTCTAATTCTAATCAGCCTGCCAGAGAGCTTGCCCATTTTGCAGGTAATGAGATTATTAAAATTCTTACAGGGGAAGATGGTGTCTTTAGAACCCGTATTCTAATGAGCTGCGGAATTAAAAGAAAAGAAATTTTCATCATGGACTTTGACGGTGCAAATTTAAAGCAACTGACTAACGATGGTAATTTTGCTTTATCGCCCACTTGGTCTCCCCAGGGAGATCGTATCGTTTTTACATCCTATAGGCCTTCTAAGAAGGGTGGTTTTGTAAATCCAAATTTGTACATTTACAATATCCGCACAAATCAACGAAGTCTTTTAACGGCTGCAAAGGGTGTTAATTCTGGGGCCGTTTTTCATCCGACCGAGAATAAACTTGCTTATACTTTCTCTAATAACGGCAAGCCTGAGATATTTATTTTGGATCTTCAAAAAAGGACACGAGTGCCTATCACTAGCACTCAGTTTTTTAGTGTGGAACCGGACTGGTCTCCAGATGGGAATCGCTTAACTTTCAGTAGTAGTAAAACAGGGCGGCCGCATGTTTATGTTTCAAATGCGGATGGAAGTTCCGCTCGGCAGCTGACTAAAGTTGGAATTTACAATAGTTCTCCTAAGTGGTCGCCTAAAGGCGATCGTATAGCTTTTTGTGGCCAAGAAAACAAAGCTAATAACTTTAACGTCTTCTTGATTGATCCCAACGGCTCGAATTTAGTTCGTATTACGGAAGGGCGATTTTCAAGTGAAAACCCGGTCTTTAGCCCGGATGGTCGACACATTGCCTTTTCTAGCAATCGTGAGGGCCGATACCGCATCTACATCATGAGTGCAGATGGCACCGGGATTAGGGCTCTCTCTCCAGCCAAGCTGGGTGACTGTAAACAGCCCGCTTGGTCTCCAAGACTTTAAGTTGACTATAGGCTCTCTGTGACTAGTATTGGCGTCCTATGATCGACCAGGATATTAAGAAACTTGATGAGATTGCCAAAAAAATTGAAGGTGGTGATTTGCCCCTAGAAGACACTCTGAAGCTATTCCAAGACGGAGTAGAGCTTGTTAGAAAATGCGGCAAGACTCTCGATGAAGCAGAGTTGAAGGTTAAGGAAATTTTAGAAAAATCTGGCGGAGAGTTTTCTAAAAACGACGTCGATGTTTAGGGCGGATCATTTATTTCTATCGAAGCTTGAGGGGTCATTGGATGATACCTTGAGGCTTCTGGATCTTCCCGAAGAAATTGCTTTCTGGTATCGCTATTCTCTTTCGGGTGGAAAGAAAGTTCGCCCTTTGTGTATGTCTTGGGTCTTTGAGCGGCTCACAGGGCAAAGCGCAGCCTCTAATGAAAACTGTTTTAAAGCTAGTTGGGCTTTGGAAATGATTCATGCCTACTCTTTGATTCACGATGATCTCCCCGCAATGGATGACGATGATTTTCGCAGAGGTAGGGCCACGGTTCATCGTTTAACCGGAGAGGCGGAAGCTATTTTGGTTGGAGACGCATTGTTGACTTCAGCTTTTGAATTGATTTCTCACACCCAGCCTTTGGTTGAACTGGTAAGAGAGCTAGCATTTGCGGCAGGTGCTAGAGGTATGGTTTATGGACAGTGGAAGGATATGCGAGAAGATTTTTCCTCCTTGGAGACTGTTGAAACTATACATCGATTAAAGACCGGTGCTTTGTTCGGGGCTTCTGCAAGTATGGCGGGGCTTTTGGCGCGTCGATATAGAAGTCTTAGTGTGGACGAGTTAAACCGTCTTCGAGAATGGGGAGTTGAGCTTGGGGTTCTCTTCCAGTGGGTTGACGATCTTTTGGATGATGAAATTCCTACTTTTTTTAAGAGTCGAGATGAGCTCCGAGCCCATTGTGAGCGAAAAGTAGCGCAATTGAAGGATTTGCAGAGCGGCTTATGGTCCTCTGAAGAGACCGAGCAATTGTTTCATGATTTTTTAGAAAGAAAGATTTGAGCCACCCAAAGCAAATTAAAAAGAGTAGGGCGGATGAGCTCATTGTGCTGGCCAATGTTGCAGAGACTCGTAATAAAGCGCAGGCATTCATTATGACTTCAAAGGTTGAGTTTCTAGATAAGAAAAACGTTTGGCGTCTGGTGGAAAAAGCTGGGCAACAGCTCCCCGGTGACGCTCAGTTTCGGATTATTGGTGAAATTGATCAGGACGTAGGGCGTGGAGCTAAGAAGCTTAGAGGAGCCATTGATTACTGGCCCGACCTTAAGGCGAAAATAGCGGGCGCCTCGTGTTTGGATATTGGCGCTTCTACTGGAGGCTTTTCTCAGGTTTTGCTTGAGCTGGGCGCTTCGAGTGTTGCTTGTTTGGACGTTGGAACAAATCAGCTTCACGAAAAGATTCGTAATGATGCGAAGGTGAAGAGTTTCGAACAAACCCATGTTCTTAAGGTGGATCAACAGTTTTGGGATGATCAAGGTGTGGAAACTCCCTTTGCTGTGATGGTGACGGACCTTTCTTTTATTTCCGTCATAAAAGTGATTGAACATGCAGCCGAATGGCTTAAAGATGGCGGTAGTTGGGTGATTTTAGTCAAGCCTCAGTTTGAGTTAGATGCCTCTAAGACTCCTAAGGGTATTGTCGTGGATGATGTTCATCGGCAAGAGGCGCTCGAGCGGGTGAAAATGAGTGTGGCAAAATCTACAGGGTTACAGGTGAAAGATTCAATTGATTGCCCTTTAGAGGGCGCTAAAGGAAATAGAGAGTTCTTTTTATGGGTAGAAAAGCATATTTTTTAAATTTTCTTCTGCTTTTTTTGTATTCTTGTAGCAGTGGAAGCTTGCGCAAGTCTGACAAGTCAAACAAGCCAGACATTGTTGTTGAAGAGTCTGAAGAAATCCCGACGATTGATGTTCCTATGGAAGATAGTTCTAGGGAACTAAGGCCGGTCAAAAATTGGGCCGTGTGGGTTCGCGGAGTCGCAGTTGATAGTTTCTCTGGTCTTGGTTTTATGCAACAAATGGAGTCCATGGGCTACTCCCTCTCAAAGGTGGCGGGAACCGGAATGGGATGCTGGATAGCTATGTCTTGGGCCCTTCGTAATAAGGGAAATTATGCCGAATGGCAGGCCATGAAGTTTGATTCCTGGGATGGATTAAATCCCTCATTTTTAGACCGTTTGAGTGGTGAGGGGCGTAAGGAGAATTTTTTAAAATACTTTAAAAAGCTGCAATCCTCTCAAAAGGAGAGTTTGTATAAGATTCCGGTGGAATGCCCACTTTATGATAAGAGCTCTCGATCTTTGGATTTGGCCAGAGATTTGAATTTAGAAGAGAGGCTATATGAAGAATTTAATTTGTCTCTTCTAGAGTTTGGTAACTTTCCTGAACACCCGCAATATGAGTCCGGAGCTCGCTTGCGATCTCATGGCGAAGCTTTTCTTGAATCTCTTAGTGAGGGTTTTAGGACTGAAAAAGATGAAACCGTTTGGTTGATTTTAGAAACCTCTGCGAACCACCGTTTGTGGGGGTCCGAGAGCGGAATCGTCAAAGGAGTGACTAAGGGAGGGGTTCGCTGGATTCGTTTCCCTCTTGCGAGCGAACTCAATATTAGCGCGCAGCAGCTTAAGGACTTTCGCTTGAGAAGGCGCTGGCTTCTTGAGGGGCGGCGCGACGCTAAGTCTTTTCTTCACGCTCCTGAGATTAAAGATTTTCTCGGACTGTGAGATATTAAGTATATGAATACTGTTTTAAGTGAATGTTTTTTGTTTTCAGGTTGGTCCGCGCAAGAGGTTAAGCAAGTTGCTGCTCTTTGTAGGGAAAAAAGCCTTAGTGTTGGTCAGATGCTTTTCTCAGAAGGTGCTTCTTCAACTTCTTTGTATGTGGTCCAGTCTGGCAGCATTAAGATTGAGAAAGCCTCGGGCGATGATGATCAAATGGTGGCTCAGTTTAGCAAGGGCAGCTGTTTTGGAGAAATGGGAATGTTGAGCACGAGCAATCCGGGCCCGCGGTCGGCCAGTGCGACGGCTTCAGAGTCTTCTGTTGTTTTGGAGCTCAATTATGCTGATTTAGAAAAACTAATTGAAGAGCATGTTCACTTAGGCGCAAAGCTTTACAAGGCTTTGGCTGAGTCTCTGTCTACAAGGATTCGAAAAACGACTCAAGATTTGGCTAGTTTAAAGTCTTTGAGATTGCGACACGTTTAAGAAGTGGCCTTGCTTTTAGATCCTGAATACCCAGAGCAATTAGACCGAGTTTCTAAAATCTTTCGAAGCTCTAATCCAGTGGCGTTGCCTACGGAAACAGTTTATGGGTTGGCAGCTCCGTTGTTGGATGAAAGAGCCGTGGCCAAAGTTTTTGCCCTCAAAGGTCGCCCAAAGTTTCACCCTTTAATCGTTCATGTCTTAAATTGGGAAATGGCCAAACCGTTGATTGCTGTTCAAGATGACTTGGCTCTACGATTGGTTAAATATTTTTGGCCAGGCCCGTTGTCAATTCTGTTTAAAAAATCCGAGCTAGTTTCTGATTTAGTCACAGGTGGAAGCGACTCTGTGGTTTTGCGTTGTCCAGAGCATAGCGTTTTTCGAAATGTTTTAAGTCGTTGGGACGCTCCCTTGGTTGCTCCTAGCGCAAATCGCTTTACAGGTATTTCTCCTACGGATTGTTTATCAGTTCTTAAAGAGCTGGGTGCTTTTGGCCTGGAGGCAGTCGTAGATGGTGGTGAATCAGCAAGAGGTTTGGAGAGCACAATTGTTCGTGTCGACTCAGAGAAGAAAATAAGTGTTTTGAGGCCAGGGGCTGTGAGCATTGAGCAATTAAAAGAAAAACTTCCTGAAGGGGTGAAGGTCTTTAAAGAGGCTTCCAAGGAAGTGCCCGGATCACATGCTCGACACTATTCGCCAGCTAAACGAATGTTGCTTCTCTCAAATGAGAAAGATTTCAAAGCCCTAAGTAAATCAGATTTAAGTGAAATGGCCCTAATTAGAGTTTTAGCTAAGGATGCTAAGTGGTTGTCGGGAGACTCCTTCAGGGCCGAGTTTGTTCTTTCAGAGAGAAATTCAGATCTAGAGGCGGCTTCTGCTTTGTTTCGCATTTTAAGAAAGCTTGACGAAAGTCGGGTCTACAAAAGCATTGCAGTTTGTGAAACCAGCGATCAGGGCTTAGGTGCTGCTATCAATGATCGTTTGCGTCGTGCCGCCAATCAGTCTTGATCGATTAAAAACCCATGCCGAATTCCCATTGACGAGATGACCAGGTCGTTGAGTTCTAGTTTTTGGCAGAGGTATTCAAAAACACAAACGCCTGCTGGGAATATGTCGGCTCTTCCTTTTTCGATGTGAAGTTGATTAATTCTATCTTCTTCCGAACTTCGTCTAACTTTCTCTAAAAAGGTTGTTAGATCTTCTAGCTTGGAAAGAAAAATTCCAGGATGAGGCATGGTGCATTTCATCGCACTTGCCATTTGAAGAAGAGTTCCTCCAGCTGCAACAGCCGTTGTTTTATTCTCGGCATTTTTTATGGCTTCTGGCAGTGGCGTGTTTTGAAAAAAAACATCAAGTTTTTCTTTGCGCGATTCCCAGAGAGGATCGTCAATTTGATCGCTCGGAAAGTTTAAAAGGTCATGAGAGGAAACAGCGCCAATTTCGAAAGAGTGTGCCCACTTCTTCTCTCCTTCAATGCTGATTTCTGTAGAGGCTCCTCCGAGATCAAAAAATACGGCCTTATCAGAGCTTTCATTAATAATAGAAAGAGCGGCTTTAGCGCCGATGGCGCTGAGTCTGGCTTCCTCTTCTCCCGATATAACCGTCAGAGGAGTTTTAAAATACTTTTCAACAAGTAAGGCGACGGCTTCTGGGTTAGACGCCTTTCGAAGAGACGCAGTAGCAAGCACGTCGATGCTTTTGATTTCTTTGTAGGCTTTTAGAAAATTGGAAATTTCTACAAAAGCAGCTTCGGCCCTAACTAAGGCGTCGGGCGGTAGGGGGGAGCCTCTCTTGAGTCCTTTTGCTAGACGGGCAACGATGGATTTTGATCCAATTTCAATGAGTTGTGATCGACGCATCTGGCCAACTAAGACTTTAATCGTGTTGCTTCCGATGTCGACGACAGCTCTCATAAGGCCTAACTTATCATCTATGCTTGGCATTCTCCTAGTGGCTGGTTCAGGATCTCGGATGAAATCCTCAAAACCTAAGGTCTTGTTTGAAATTAATGGCGAGCCCATGGCTCTAGGGCCTTTGAGGGTTTTGCTAGAAACTTGCGATGAGGTTGTGGCCGTTGTTGGACACCAGGCCGAGTTAGTTCAAGAAACTTTGAAAGCCTATGCGGGTGACAAGGTGAAGTTCTGTCGCCAAGAAAAAATGATAGGAACGGGTGATGCAGTTCGATCTGCGGTAAGCGCTTTTCCAGACTTAGTGAAGAGCAATGATGTTGTGGTTTTTAACGGAGACCTTCCTTTGATTAAGGCAGACACTTTGAAGGCCTTTGTAGATGAGGCCAAAAAGAACACGGTCCAGTCAGCCTGCTTAAGTTATGAATCTCAAAATCCATTTGGACTTGGGCGAATTATTCGAAACACCTTGGGAGCCTTTGATTGTATTCGTGAAGAGGTGGATGCGAGTGATCAGGAGCGCTTGATTAAGGAAGTAAATGCCGGCGTATACTTTTTTCAAGGGAAGTTTTTGTGCGAGGGCTTGGATAAGCTTTTATCGAACAACAAGAAGAATGAATTTTATCTAACCGATCTACTTGGTGCAGCCCATGGCTCCAGGTCGGGTGCCGTTGTTTGTAAGAGTGTCGAAGATTTAATGGGAGTAAACACGACCTTTGAGCTGGCTCAAGCTCGGAAGATTTCGCAGAAGCGACTCTTTAAGACACTTTGTGAAGAACATGGTGTTGAAATAGAGTGTTTAGAGTCTGTATACATTGAAGCTTCAGTAAAGTTTGAAGGAGCTGCCTATTTAGGGCTAGGTGCTCAGTTAAAAGGAAAAACCACATTGTCTGAAGGCGTGCGCATTGAAGGGTCTTCTCTTATCGAAGACTCTTTTATTGGTCCTAACACTGTGATTGATCATGGCTGTGTGATTCGTGCCTCTAAGATTGGTTCCGATTGCAGAATGGGGCCTATGGCTCATTTGAGACCCGAAACCGTGGTCGAAGATAATTGTAAGGTCGGAAACTTTGTTGAGATTAAGAAGTCTCACCTGGCTCAAGGAGTGAAGGCTTCCCATTTGAGTTATTTGGGTGATGCCACGATTGGCAAGGATGTGAACATTGGCTGTGGGACAATTACTTGTAATTATGATGGCTTTCAAAAGCATCATACCTACATTGAGGAAGGCGCTTTTATTGGAAGTGATTCTCAGTTGATCGCTCCGATCCGAATTGGAAAGGGTGCCTACATCGCTTCGGGTTCTACGATCACCAAGGATATTCCTGAGGGAGCTTTAGCTTTGACCCGAGCCGAACTGGCAATTAAGCAAGGTTATGCGGCCCGGCTTGCGGGACTGAAGAAAAGCGCTAAGAAGAAATAGAAGTTTATGTGCGGAATTATTGGATATAGTGGAAGCGGCGATGCCGTGCCTGTTTTGGTGAATGGCCTAAAGCGTATGGAGTATCGAGGATACGATTCTGCGGGCATTGCTTTGCTTGGAAAACTGCCTAAGTCAGGCTTAGACTTTTGGGTTCGTCGAGCCGAAGGGCGCGTGACTAATCTGGAGTCTAAACTCAAAGATCATTTACTTGCTCATCAAGGAATTGCACATACGCGCTGGGCAACTCACGGAGCTCCGACAGAAATCAATGCACATCCCCATTGCGCGGGCAGTGTCTCATTGGTTCATAACGGAATTATAGAAAATCACGCCGAAATTAAAGACCGTTTGATTGCGGAAGGTATTAGTTTTCAATCTCAAACCGATACGGAAGTGTTTGCTCAGTTGCTTAACTATGAGTTCTCTAGGTTACTAAAGTCGAATAAAGGGGAAAGTCCTCGTCAGCTGGTTCTAAAAGCTCTGCAAGTTTCAGGTGCTCAAGCACTTGGCCATTATTCAGTTTTATTCATGGTTAAAGAATGTCCCGGCTCTCTTTTTGCTTTGCATATGGGGGCCCCTGTCGTGGCTTGCAAAGCTGAAGGTGTGTTTGTAGCGAGTGATCTTCAAGCTTTGTTGGAGTATGGCCGGGATTTGTTTTTTTTAAAGCCAGGACAAATCTTAGTGGCTCATCCCGATAGTTTAGAGTTTTTTAAAGCTTCAGATTTAAGCTTGGAAGACGTGTCGTCGGAGCGAATAGAGTGGGCTGCTGAAAAAGTAGAAAAAGATGGATACGAGCATTTTATGCTCAAAGAGATGTTCGAGCAGCCCCTGACAGTGGCAGAAACTTTAAGCGGACGCTTGCCCCAAGATGAAGATTCTCCCTTTCTTTGGGACAACCCAATTGCACACCAAGAAATTTGGAGCAAAAGTAAGCGGGTGACTTTAGTGGCTTGCGGCACTGCTTACCACGCAGCCATGATTGGAAAATATTACTTTGAAAAGATGGCTCGAGTTCCAGTGGATGTAGAGCTAGCTAGTGAGTTTCGTTACCGAGATCCAGTCATTGATCAGGGACATTTGATTGGAGTTATTTCCCAGTCTGGTGAAACTGCGGACACTTTAGCGGCTCTTCGAATGGCACGTGAGCTGGGTTTAGACACCTTCTCCATTTGTAATGTTCCCGGAAGCACTATAGCCAGAGAGTCTCAATTGTCTTATCCCACAAAAGCGGGGCCAGAGATTGGTGTAGCTTCTACAAAAGCTTTTACAAACCAGCTCACTATTCTTTGCGCGCTTGCCGCAGACATTGGTCGCCTGAAGGGCGTCGATTCTGCTCGTCGCAAGGGGGTGGCCCAAGCTCTCGCGCGTTTGCCGCAAGATCTAGAGAGAGTTTTAAGTTTCTCTGATGAGTTTATGGAGATGGGAGCAGGTCTCTCTCCACTTAAAACAATTTTATTCATCGGCAGAGGCATGATGTATCCTATCGCTTTAGAGGGGGCCCTCAAACTCAAGGAAATTACTTATCGTCACGCTGAAGGTTATGCGGCTGGAGAACTTAAACATGGGCCTATTGCAATGGTGGATGAAAAGTTAGCGGCAGTGGTCTTTGGTCCTGACGATGATGTTCTGGCAAAGACCTTGTCTAATTTAGAAGAAGTGCGCGCTCGTAATGGCAAGATCATTGGCATTGGTTCTGACGATAATTCAGCCTTTAAAAAAATTAGTGACGAATACATTGGACTGAAAAGTCTGCATTGGAGCGTGGCTCCCATGGCTTATGTCATTCCAGCTCAATTCATTTCTTATGGATTAGCCAAACATCTTGGCTGCGACATCGATAAGCCTCGAAATTTAGCGAAATCAGTGACTGTCGAATAAGGGGGTGCCTCCCCAAGCTTTAGGCTTCTTCTGCTGAAGGGACGAAAGCTTTAACTTTAAACAATTCGACAAAGGCGTTTATCAGTTTGTTGTCCTCGTCTGGAATTTCAATAAATTCAATTCCAGCTCCTGGTTTTGGGCCTCCTTTGATCCAACGAACAATGCCTTTGCCTTGTAGGTGAAAATTTGGAAAAGCTTCAATGTGGATAGAGAACTCTAGCAACTCTCCAACTTCCGGAGCATTGGCCTCAAGTGGAAACTCAAAAAAGAATCCTCCGCGCCCAATGTTCTTTACGTTGGAGTGCAATTTAGTGTTGTTGGAGGCTTTGATCACTCCGGGATAAGAATCGACGTCAAAGCGGAGGGCTTCTCTTCTATTGATGCTTTGATCGGTTAGGGTTCTAAAGTCTCTCAGGTTTAATGGCTTTTCCATCAACCCTAGGCCTCCAGCTTGATGACATTCGGCAATGGAAATCTTTGGATTCGAGCTTGTGAAGATGATTTCTGGTTTGTTGATTCGATAGTTTCGAATGAGCTCTGCAAAGTTGAACCCTTCGGACTCTCCGTTATCTAGGTCGATAATTACAATGTCCAAGTCTTTGGTAAGACTAGGAACATCTTCGGCTTTCATGTCGGGATTTAGATTGGCGACTTTTAGAGGCATCTGGGCAAGGCGCTCGCTTAGAATACTCGAAGTAGCGCCAGTCGCGTCGCAAACACCTATAGATAGCTCGTTGGGTTTAGTAGGGTTTTCAATTTCCATAACTTAATGGCATTATGGCATCAATTAATGTTGCGATGCGTTAATACTCTATGGTATTATTGCAAAGCTTTCGTTAAGCCCGAAGGGCTAAAATGAAAAATTTACTTAAAAGTTAAGCACTTACATGGAGCGTTGAATGGAAAAGCCTTTAAACATTGTTCTCATTGAAGATGATTCTCTGATTGTTCAAGTATTTCAAACATATACAGAGCGTGCGCGAATCAGTGTTTTCAACGATCTCTCTGCTTTTCTTTCCAGCAATGAAAAACCAAAGGATGCAGACCTCTTCTTTGTGGATTTGTGTAGCAAGAACGATCCCCGTGGTGAAAGTGCCGTTCGCTCCTTATCTGAGCTTAGGCGCTTGTATCCTTCTGCTGAGATCGTGGTTGAGTCAGGGCTTAGTGACCCATCCATTATGAGGGCTTGCATTGCTCAGGGTGCAGCGCGCTTTGTGCTCAAGGATTACTTGGCCGATGAAATCCCCGTTATGCTGGAGCGATTAAGTGAGGAAAATCGTTTGAAGTCTCGTGTGGATGAAGTGATCTCTGGACAGTCAGAGATCATGAGGTCATTTAAGCGAGAGTTACTCAGAGTGCTTTCGGCTCCTTCTATGGATGTTCTTGTTGAAGGCGAGACCGGGACTGGAAAAGAACTTTGCGCAAAAGCCTTGTGTTCTTCTTCTGAGAGACCTTTTGTGGCGGTGAACGTAGCGGCTATCCCTGCGGAATTGTTTGAAGCAGAATTTTTTGGTGCCCTCAAGGGTGCATATAGTGGAGCTCATCAAAGTCGGATGGGTCTTTTTGAAAAGGCTTCCGATGGTATTTTATTCTTAGACGAAATTCAAAGCTTAAGTCTTGAGCATCAAGCCAAGCTTTTGAGAGTTTTAGAAACCAGAAGATTTCGGCGTGTGGGGTCGACACAAGAACTTGAGTTTAAAGGTCGTGTGGTTTCTGCCACAAATCAGAATTTAAGAGAAATGGCGGCAAGGGGATCTTTCCGAGAGGATTTGTACTTTAGGCTTTCTTCGTTAAAGCTTCAATTGCCACCCTTGCGAGTGCGCTCTGGGGACATAGCTCTTCTTGCCAAAACCTTCTTGTCTGAAGAGTCAAATTCGAAAAGGTTTTCAGAGTCTGCTTTGGAGGCTTTGGAAAGCTATTACGATTGGCCTGGAAACGTGCGAGAGCTGCGTTCTTTTGTTCGGGAATTGGCTGTTAAATCAAGTATTCCTATTTTAGACGATACCGCAGTAAGAGAGGCTTTGGATCGAAGCGAGTCTGAGGAGCTTTTTGGAGAAAATCAAAAAGAGGGCTCTTCTACATTTTCGTTTCAAGCCGGAATTGGTTTTGATGAAAGTGTTGCGGGCTTTGAGGAGCAGTTACTAAAAGAGTATCTCTCCAAGTTTTCTTCAAAAGAAGCTCGAGAGCGTTTGAAAATGTCCCGCTCTCGATTTTATGAAAAGATTAAAATTTATGGCCTTGGGAAATCAAAGCCCGAAGCTCAAGCCTGATTACTTTTTATTGATAGCGTCTTTAAGAACTTGGCTAACTTTAAAAGACATCACACGGCGTGAAGAAATTTCCATTGCTTCACCGGTTTGAGGGTTACGGCCGGTTCTAGATCTTTTGTCACGAAGAACAAAGTTACCGAAGCCAGAAACCTTAACGTTATGGCCGGTATCTAGTGAAAGTTTAATTGTGTCGAACACACCTTCAACTAATTCAGCAGCTTCTAATTTTGAAAAACCACACTTCGCGGCTACCTTCTCAACAATATCAACTTTCGTAAGCGTCATGGTAAATTACCCCCTACACTTTAAATTTAAAGCAAGTTACTGGAATTGCAAGGAATATGCTTCAAAGAGAGCTTTTACGTCTTAACACAACGCGCGAAGCCCGTTTCTTTTCGTCTAAAAGCTGTTTTTGCTCCTCGAGCTTGGCCTTGTGGGCCTTTTTTTGCTCTTTAAGACGACCAAACCACTGATTAGTGTTTTGAATATCCAACACGTTTGCGACGATATCTAGTGAGTCTTTGGAGACCTTCATCGTGGCGCCTGCGCGATTGGCTAAAACGAAAATTTCATTTTGCTCTTTATCGCCGCTTAAATCACAAACACCGCTATGTTCGGGAAGGAAGTGGGCTCCAACGCATTCGAGGAAATCGGCACCTTTAGCAAAGACTAAGAGTCTTTTGCTGTAGTCTTTCATCTTATCCGGTGACACGTATTTCAAGGTCATACGATGGATATAGGAAAGTTCGCGCTTCTAGGCAAGGGTCGCTTTTAGCGGCCAGAGAGGGTGCTAATTTATATGTGAAATATGCTCACTCGAGGGTGCTCAAGTAGGTAAGATGCTGGAAATAAAGGGTCAATTTCGTTTTTTTGTAGGTAGGGCGAAAGCTTTTTCCACTTTTCTCTGGTGTTACAAAGAAGGAAAATTTCCTTTGAACTTAGAATCGTAGAAAGGCCCATCGTGACTGCGTGACTGGGCACTGTGCTTGCGTCTGAGAATTGATCTTGATTTGCAATTTTGGTTTCAGCATTCAGCTCAACAATACGGGTCTTGGAATCTCTCTTAGAGTTGGGCTCGTTGAAGGCAATGTGACCGTTCAGCCCTAAGCCAAGAATACAAAGGTCCAGGCCGCCGCACTTTTCAATCTCAGATTCATATTCATGAGGACTTTGAGGATTGGGAAAATGTATTTGAGTAGCACTTAGTTTCACCTTGCTAAACAAATGCTTGCTCATGAAAGAGTGAAAGGAGTCAGGGCTTTCGGGCTTAATTCCGACATACTCATCTAAATTAAAAGTGTGTATTGAGTCCAATTTCAAAAAGGGGGTTGTGCTCAAACACTGATTGGTGAATTGAGCGTAGAGTTCTATGGCGCTTCGACCTGTTGGAAGAGCAAGGCAAAGACTGGGATTTTTTTGAATTTTGCTTAGCAACAATCCAGCAACAGTAGTGCAGGCATCTAGATAGGTAGGGTAAGAAAATATTGCTGGTTGATTGTTCATGGATGTGGTTTCAGGCGATGACATATCTTAAGTGTCTCCAAGATTGTTTGCATAGGGCTATTGGGAAGTAGGTTGATTCCCAAGCTGGTTTTCAGTGCATAGAGGGTTAAAGAAAGGGCAAAAATGGATAGGGCGAGGGCTCCAGTTAAAAACACCCCGCCCAAAAGGATAGAAAGAAAGGTGGAACTCTTTCTGCGGTCTTGATCTATAGAGTCTTTTTGAGTCCTACTGTTTTTTCCAAAGTAGAATCCGATATAAAACTTTCCGATGGGACTGAAAACGAGTCCGCGAATGTCTACCAGGTGATGGCTGGATCTTTCTTTCTCTTCGGTCAAAAGGGCTCTCCTGTTTTAAAGGTTTCTTCTTTGTTTATATATAGATGTTAAAGGATTCAGGGCTAAAAACAAGAAGTCAGTGTCTTGGCGCGACTCTCTATGGGGCTGAGTTAATGGGGGAGACTAAGTGTTTCGCGAAGCGTGTCTATTTTTAGGATTTTCATAAGCAAGCGATCCCAGCCAATAGCAATCCCTGAGACTTCCATATGCTTGAGCTCAGAGCAGCTTTTGATAAAGTCGAGGTCTATTTCTGGAGATTGATTATAGAGTGCTATTCGCTGTTGATAGTGTGTTTTGCAGCGATTCATCAACGTTGTCTCTTCCAGTAATTCGTCGAAAGCGTTGCCCAGCTCGGCGCCATTGAAAAATATCTCAAAGCGATGGGCCTTATACGGGTCATCTAAACAAGCTTTGGCTAGCATGGCCTCTTCAATAGGGTAGTTCCATAGGTAAATTTGGCCTGGTAGACTGCGTAATTCAGGTTCTATTTTATTTAAAAATAGTAGGTGAAAGTCTTCTGAAAAGTTTGAAGACGTTTTTCTAAGTGAGGGAAAGTCTGTGTTTGCATGTTTAATGAAGAGTGTTTCCAGGTCAAAATCTTGGCGGAGGTTCCAGTCACTAGATGAGCTTCCTAACGAAGCCAATTCAGAAAAAAGTTCAAAGCAAACATTCGACAGCTCTTCGAGGGAAAACTGGGTGCAATAGAATTCAAGCATAGAAAACTCAGGTTGATGCGTTTTAGAAATTTCACCATTTCTAAAAGCTCTCGCAAGCTCATAAATCTTTGCTGGGTGCTCAAGTTTACTTAATACTTTTTTAAGTGAATATTCGGGCGAAGTGGGTAGATAAAATTTGTTGTGGCCAAGAGTGTTGTCTCCCATGTCTGCAGCAAAAGTGGTTTCAAAATATTTGAGATGGGGTTCAAGACCTGGATTGCTGACAAGAATAGGGGTTTCTACTTCTATGAAACCTTGCCCATCAAAAAATGCCCTCATTTTTTGAGCCATCTTCGAGCGAGTTTTGAGTAGCTCAGTGGTGGTCATTGTGTTTGTCATAAGCTTCCCCGGCTAAAATATTAGCAGAAAAAATGTTTTGCATTGGGGGTAGGGGGCAGGTCGCCCAAGGTGTGTAGGCACAAGGTGGATTGTAAGCCTTGTTAAAGTCTATTGTCATATTTTCTTTAATGGGGCCATCCACAATAAGGAAGCGACCTGAGGGGTAGGACCCCCCACCTTGATTTGAACTAGAATCTCGAAAAATAACAAACAGGTCGTCGCCTGACTCTAGGGCCCAAAGTGTGTGGGCTTTGCCGTCGATCTTAAAACTTAAACTGCCTGCACTTTTTTCTTTGTCTCCACCGCCAAGCACATCTGGAATCATGAGCTCTTTTTGTTCTGGTTTGAACTTTGCTTTTACGCTGAACTCTTTAGAGAAAGGGTACCATTTAAGGTCTTTAAAATTCTGTAGGGTCGGGCTTTGAGGGTCCTTTACTCGAACTCCCATTCCCTTGCTTCTTTCAATCAAATAGAAGCGAATAGAATCAAACTCTAGGTAGTCCTTTGCCTCGTCGTTGCCGATTTCAGTTTTCTCACTAAGTGTTTGTCCGCGATAAGTGGTTTCTCCAGAGAGAGGTGTAAAAAAATAACTCCTCCCCTCTTTGATTATATGGCCTAAAAGTTGAGGGCTTCGCTCGGGTAGGACTACATCGCTTTTGGAGGAGGCACCAACCGTATAGGTGGATTTTCCATTCTTTAACCAATAAAGACCCACAAGGCTCATCCAGCCATAGGGAGCCTTTAGTGATTCTTCTCGTTTGGCACGCCATGCTTCGATTTTCAGTCCCTCAGTGCTTTGGCTTTTATCAGAAGAAAAAAAACTACAAGAACTTAAGCCTAGGATAAAGATTAGATGGGAAAAAGCTTTTCTGATCATGGTTAATCCTTTAAATGCTCTCTTGTGAGCATTCTTCACTCTTTAAGCTTGGAAATCAAATCGAAGCAACTGGAGCTTATCATTGTCCGGCTTTCCGAGCTAAAGGCCTTTTCAGGGGTTCAGGAAGTGGGGCTTGGTGATGGTGGACTGATCGATCCGCCAGAGGGCTACGAAGTCCTAGAGTTTGGATCTGCTGCGGCCGCGAGTTTTGATGAGCATTGCCGTAAGTCCCAGGGAAATGATGATCTAGTGCGAGTGCTGCTGTATTTTGAGCTAGAAACTTTGAATGAATTTTCCGAACTTAAGGCCGAGGTCGGCAGTCTTTTAGCTTCTATGAAAGTAGATATTTCTCTCGGCCTTTGGGAAACTCTTAAGCCTGAGGATTATCTAGAGAACTATAAACAAAATAGCAGTGCTAGTGAGTTTGGCGACTTTTGGGTTGGGCCTCCTTGGAAGGAGGCCAACTTACGGAAAAAGTATCGTTATGTCGTAGAACCAGGAATGGCTTTTGGAACTGGCGATCATCCAACCACTCAAATGTGCTTAGAGCGTCTCAATGAAATTGCAGAAAATGAATTTGTGGTGAATAGCTTTTTGGATCTGGGAACGGGCAGTGGCGTGTTGGCACTTCATGCCAAGCGCTTATTCCCAACGGCGTTGGCCTGGGCTAGTGATTTAGATCCCCATTGCGCTGAGGAGTTTAAAAAGACCTTTGCCATGAATCAGCAAGATCCTGCAAGTGTCACAGTGCGTTTTGGAAACACTGCAGTTTTAAGCAGACTTAGAGACGAGTTGAAGCAGGTTGATCTTTTGATCTCGAATATTTACTCCGAGGTTTTGGCAACTTTGGTGGAGGATGCTAGAAAATTGTTAAGCCCAGGCGGCATTTGGCTAATAAGCGGAGTTCTTGCGGGTAAGCCCGAGCAAGAGTTGATGGATTCAGCCTCGAAGCACTTTCAAGTGCAAGAGCGGTGGACTCAGCAAAAGCTAGGTGAGGAAGATTCCTGGGTTTGTTTGATATTAAAATAAGCTAGAGGACATTCGTAAATGATTTTAACGGGACCAGAGATTCGATCACGACTTGAAAAAGATATTTTCATTGAACCTTTTCAAGAGTCTAGGCTTAATCCAAATTCCTATAACTTAACCCTAAATAAAGACTTACTTGTTTACACGGAGACTCCGCTCGACATGAAAAAGGACAATCCAGTGGCGGCCTTGACCATCCCCGACGAGGGATTGTTGCTAGAGCCTGGTAAACTGTATTTAGGTAGAACCAACGAATTCACTCGCACCGAAAATTTGGTCCCTATGCTAGAGGGGCGCTCCAGCATAGGCCGTCTAGGTCTGTATGTTCACGTCACAGCTGGCTTTGGCGACGTTGGTTTTGCGGGATTCTGGACTCTTGAAATGCATTGTGTTCACCCCATTCGAGTTTATGCAAATGTTGAAATTTGCCAGATCTTTTATCACGACATTTTAGGTAAGGTAGTTCGCTATGAGTCTGGCAAATACCAACATAACAGGGGCGTCCAGTCTTCTCGCCTCTACATGGACTTTCAAGAAAAGCCTACGGAGCCTTGATACTTCTATTCTTAATTGATAGCAGCGAAAGGGCTATGCTCATGCCTGTTCCGGGATATTCTTTTATGGAGTCTTTTTTATCATTTTTCATGATTTATTTTTTTAGAGCTCTCTTTTAACTTTCCCTTTGATTTCTTTTTCCTCACTTTAAGTGATGACATAGCTACAGCTGAAAGCGTTGCTCCAGCACAAAAAGCTATACTCATAGCTAATCCAGGATGATTTTTAATCATCCCAGCACTGTTGCTCAACATTTTTTGAGCACTTGGTCTTATTGTGCCCGTTGGCTCAACAGATTGATCTGTTCGTGCTAGATCCTCTGAGTTGTGCACTACTTTTCCGTCGGTATTCGAGTTAGTTTCTAGTCTTTGATTTTTCATATAATCTCCTTCTTTGAGTTGCTTTTTGCCGCTCTAAGTAAACGTGTAAAATTTCTTCATTGCTGGTTGTTTCTTGCTCATTAAAGGCTCGTTTATAGGAGCTTCTTCCGAATTGAGCGCTATCTTCATCTCTTTGGCTTTTGAATCTGCCTGTAAGCTCTTCTTTCACGTCTAACCAGTCATCCTGACAATCAAAATATTTCATTTTTGACTCCTCTTATTTCAGTTGCATTGATGCCCCCTCCTTTAAGAAGCTAGGCCATTCAGCAACTTTGTTGGAATACATTACAGCAACATTCGTGCCATCGTTAAGTGGGGGTAGTTTCAGCGTTAGATAGCGTGAGGGTGGGGTTGGCGCCACTAAGGTAGACAATGTGTAACCTTCTTGTGACATAAGTTTCTTTGGGTTTGTCTTTGGGGGCGGGGATCAAGTTAACTCTCTAAGGGCACGTTTCAAATGTTTCTGTGACTCGCTTAACAATGAGTGATAGTCTTAACGTATCATCGGAGGTGATTGTGAATCTTCTCGAGTTTATCACCAAATTTAATTTAGAAATAGTTGAGTTAAGTGAAAAGAAAACAACAGCCCTGGCTTCACTTCGCCCGATTTCAAGTGAGCTAAAAAAAGGCCTACCTTTGTTCTTAGGTCAGTTAGTTATGGTTTTAGAAAAAAGTAGTCCTGTTGTTAGCGTGCTGGACGAGCAGAAAATTTTAAAGGTTGCCGGATCTCAGGGAAGAGAGTTTTTACGGCTTGGTTACACGCTCTCTCATGTCGTTCATGCTTACGGCGCAATCTGTCAGGCGATCACTCAACTTGCCAGTGAGAAAAAGGCACGGCTGACCTCTCCTGAGTTTCACAACTTAAATCGTTGCTTGGACATTGCAATAGCTGGGGCCGTCACCGAGTTTGAAGCAAAGAGAAATATTCAAACAAAGGTCATGGAGGTGGAGTATTTGGGGTGTTTGGCTCATGAGTTGAGGAATGCTCTCTCTAGGGCTGTAATTTCATCAGAAATGATTATTAAAGGCGTCGTTGGATCTACCGGAAGCACCTCAAAAGTGTTGCAGGTGAGTCTTTCTGAGATAGATACTCTTCTAAATAAAGCCATTTGGGAGATTAAAACTCGCTCCAAAAGTGATGTGAACTTTTCTCACTTCTTTTTGATTGAAGTTCTAGATCAGTTATTGTTAACCGCTGGTGTTGAGGCAGATCGTAAAGGGCAGACCTTTAAAACAGACATTGACCCAAGTATTGAGCTTAATGCCGATGAGCATCTCATTAGGTCGGCGCTCGCAAATGTTATTCAAAATGCAATAAAGTATACAAAGAAGAACGGTGCACTTAGTTTAACTGTCAAACGTGTTAAGCAAACTGCGGTTATACAGATAGAGGACGAATGCGGTGGCCTCTCAAAGCAAAAGATTGAATCTCTTCTTAAGACTTCGTTAAAGGTTAGCTCGGAGGGGACTGGAATGGGGCTTGGGTTGGCAATTACTCAAAAGGCCCTTAAGCATTGCAAAGGAAAGTTGAGCGCTAAGGGCACTACCAATGGCTGCGTCTTCACCTTAGTTATTCCCTGTATAGCTTTGACCTCTAAAGAGTTTAGCCCTGTCGTCTGATTTTCAGGCAATGTGTTGTTCTATGATCTGAAGCAATTTTTCAGGTGGGCACGGCTTCTTCACAAATGCCTTGATTTGAGGGAATGTTGCTTTGGTTTCTGTGTCTTCGGATCCAGAAAAGACCAAAACTGGAATGCTCTTGGTGGAAGTGTCCTTGTCCAATTTCTGTAAAAATTCATGTCCACTCATCTGCGGCATGTTCATGTCAGAAATAATTAGGTCAGGCTTCTTGTCTACTTCAATGAAGCTTAGAGCTTTGTGCCCACAATTGAATGATGAAATTTTGAGGTCATAAGACTCCAAATACGTAGATAGTAGTTTGGTCAACACTCTATCGTCATCAACGAAAACTATGTGTTTCATGTTTGCACTTATGCTTCCTCACCCAATGATTTCATAATACGTCATCATCTTTTGATAAGCAATGTTAAACCTTGGCAGGGTTAACATTGCTTTTGGGTGGCTTTGAATATTTGAATTGACCCTCTTCTTACGGAGCGCTTAGATCACAGTCTATGAGTGATGATGGAATTGATTGGAAAACCGTTGACTCGATCTTACTTATTTCATCTAGAGACAAGCAGCTAATGCCTGAATTAATAAATCTATTTAAAGAATCGAGCTCACAAAATATCTTAGACATAAAAAGGTCAATTTCCCTAAGAAACTTAAGAGAAATTAAGAACTTTGCTCACGCTCTTAAGTCAGTTTGCAACAGTATCGGGGCTAAACGAGCAAGAGAATTGGCCGATGCCGTAGAAAGCGTAACTCCAGATTTTAATACAAAAGACGTCTTGCAAATCGTTGAGAATCTTGAAAATGAAATCGGACGAAATATTATCGCTCTAACTTTTTTTGTCGAAAGCCGAGGGCTGAGGAGTTAATCTATTAATTCTTCGCATTCATTCTATAGACCCACATTCGACTTTTGTTGACCGTTCGAGAAACCTCAGAAATGTTGTCGTTCGATTTGTTCATATGAAACTTAATATACTCCTTACGAAATAGTTTCTCAGCCTCATCAAACTCATGAACCATCAAATTTTCAGAAATAAGAGTGGCCTCTGTTGTTGGTAGGCACTCTGCAGTCATTTCTCGCATCAGCTCGTCGACATATCCGATGTCATTTGTAGAAAGAGCGACTATTCTCTCAATAAAGTTTTTGAGTTCTCGAATGTTTCCCGGCCAACTATAATTGAAAAGCTTCACTTTTTCATTCACAAAGGAGAAGTCTCGGAATTGTTTAAACTTTTGGCTAAAGTCTTTCAAAAAGTGATTTGTTAGCGCTTCAAGGTCTTCTAGTCTTTCTCTTAATGGGGGGATAGAAAACTTAAACACCGATAAACGGTAATATAAATCCTTGCGAAAGCTGCCTTGATTCAGAGTTGGGCTTAAATCTTTGTTTGTTGCAGATACAATTCGAGTGTTAATTTTAACTGGAGTGCATGATCCAACGGGAATGACTTCTTGCCTCTCTACAACCCTTAGTAGCTTAGCCTGTAGCTCTAGTGGCAATTCACCAATTTCATCTAGAAATAACGTTCCATTGTTGCATAGTTCAAAGAAGCCCTTTTTGTCAGCTTTTGCATCGGTGAAGGCTCCTTTTTTATGTCCAAATAGTTCCGATTCGAAAAGGTTGGGGGCAATTGCGGCACAATTCAAGGCAATAAAAGGGCCCTCTGAACGCGAAGAAGTTTTGTGCACATAATGGGCAATTTTCTCTTTTCCAGTTCCAGACTCGCCGAAGATTAAAACAGGGGAGCTAACATTCTCAAGAATTTCTATATTTTTTAAAACTCTAATCATCTTTGAGCTCCCGCAGATGATTCCGTGTTCAAGAAGGCGACTCTTTGTTAGCGGTGCTAGGGCTAGTTTGTGTGGCAAGTATTGTTTGATTTTGGCGACATTGCTTAAAATATCATGTTTTTTAAGTAGAAAATCACTCGCGCCAAAGTTCATAAAGCGTATTGCTTGGTTGATGTCGTCGTCGACAGTGAATACAATTAAAGTGCTTGCTGGAGCGACCTTTTTGATTGCGTCAATTCCCGAGAGGTCAGACACGTCGGGCAAGTGAATGTCTAGTAAGATGATTGTAAATTTCTCAAATGCAATGAGCTCTAATGCCTCTTTAAGAGTGGATGCGCTTCTTATGAGGATGTCATTAGATCCTATTGCTCCAGCGTAGATCTTTAGGCAAACGGGATCATCGTCAACAATAAGAATGCTGTGGCGTTTTTCTCGCTCAGTATTTGAAATTGGGCGATAGGATTTGAGATCTTTCTGATTTTCTTCAGTTCGAAGTTCTGCGTTCAATGTGGCCACTCTATCTTTGTTAAAAGCGAATAATAGTTTCAAAACGTTTGCTGCACTATGGTTTCTAGCTTTTGCATGGGCTGTGTCAATGAGAAAGCAGGAGGGGAACAGCTCGGACGTGACTAAACTTATGTGGAGGCAGCTCAAACGATATGGGGCAAATGAGACTGGTCTATATTTTAGGAAAAACCTCTTTTGCGACAACAGTGTTTCATTTTTGATAAATTTTTTACAAAATTAGGACAAGATCAAAACAAGTTCAGGTGTGAGGGCTTTCAGATCTATGGTTGTTCTATGTCTTCGTGTGGCACGCTAATTGCTTCCTATTCTTCACCTCGAGAGAAGATGAGCAGTTGAAAGGGAGTGTAATCAATGAGTAATTTTTTATCTGAGAAAGAACAACGGCGAGAAAGATACGAAAGAAAAAAGTTAAGTATTATCGTTAAGAACAATTTTAACAAACAAAGGGAAAGCGAGAGAAAGGAAGTCGACACTATTGGGCCTGGAAATAGCGACGGTCTTTCCTCTTCAAAAGTTGGTCAGCAAGTTAAAAATAGCGACACTTTTTTTTGGGGTTTCCTTGGTGAAAGTATTCCAGTGGATTTGTTTTATCACGGGTTTTGGATATTGATTCTCATCTTGTTTGCGGCCCTACGTTTGTTTTGATGTGCCCATGACACGCATAAGTGGTCTTTTGGGTGAAATGTAAAAAAGAAAGAGAGAATTATTATGAATAATGAAAAATGGCCTGAAGTTAAACTTAAGATCAAAGAGAAGTTTTCTAAACTTAGTGATCGTGACATTGATGGAGTAAAGGGAAGTATAGATAAGCTCACTTCAAAAGTTGAAAATGTTTATCACTACACTAAGGGCAAGGCTCAGACCGAGTGCAAGCCGTTCACGGCCTCCCTTTCTTAATCTAGAATAGGTTTTCGGCCCACGCGAGTATAGTTCAAAGCTAGATTCCCCTTGCGTGGGCCATTTTTTCCTTGGTCCCAATAGAAAACTTTCAAAATGTTCAATTCAAAGCATCGAAATTATAAGGTGGCGAATGTCATAGAGGGGTAGGCTTACCCTTACAGTAAGATTCTCCACCCTCTTCTATTGCATAAAGGAATTAGCTAAACCAATTACTCTTCTTCGCAATCCTCTTCAGTTAGACCCAAAATACGGTTAGACAAACTTGGGTTCGAGGTAAATCGTTGTCCAAAGAGATCGTCTAGATTATCGAAACTACCTAGCTTTGCCTTACGGATTTGTTTTTCACGAGTTGTCGGCCTTTGGTTTTCTTTTGTAATATTATGGTTATAGGGGTGTTCATTTTTTTGATTGATCATCAGGGTTTCTCTTCTTTCTCGTTTGTTGAGTTTTTTTGAATTAGCGTGATGAAAAAGCAGCAAATAACGTGCCATTCTATACGGCTTGATCTGACGCTTGCTTTGTGTGGATTGCCACTTTATGCCCGCGCATGTGTCACATTAAAATTCAAGTTGTCATCATTTTGTGACAAGAGCCAAATCTAGGTTAATTATGGAGTCCTAATACTGCTGTTCTTAAATTCATCGCATAGCTTTTTGCTCTGAGTTTGGCTAATCGAATTGTCGTGATAGCAGCTGTAAACTAGTTTGCGATCACTCGATGAAGCTGGAATTCTACCTGAGCCCGATCCCGCTATGAAGAAAGTTTGATAGCCTTCCGAGTAGTTTCGGGTTATCCCATCGTAGGGTGCTTTGATTTTACTTAAATCGCTCCATCTGTTTTTCATCTCTTTTGCGGACAATTTTGAAGGTTGGAATACGTATTCACTCGCATAGGCAGACGCTTTGTGGCCTTCTGGTTTTGTTAGAACTTTGAATAGACTCAGCTTGCTGGGGTTTTTTAGATCATAGATCGCCCCAACAGAAAGCTCGGATTCTCTGGACAGATTCTTGTCGATCACCTGTCCTTTTATGTCGTGAAATCGATAGCTAAGCTTGTTTTTGTTCAAACTTATCTTAATGTTACTTTGCAAAATTGAAGGCAAATACTTTTTAGGTAATTGAACGAATTCTTGCCAGTCTTTGTATTTCCCATTGTAAGAGAGGCTAGATCTCTTTGCATTTATTTTAGAATAAAACTCTTCAATGGGCTCTTCCCACAGGGGGGTGAAGGTCATTTTGCAAGCCATGCCCTTTGGCGTTGGCAAGCAATGAGACATCAATGAGGCGTCCATATATTCTAAAGGCCACTTTGTTGTTCTCCATGATCGACCTAGTTCATCTCTCCACCAGTGACTCGATTTGGCTTTTCCGAGTGATTTAATCTTTATGGAGTGAGATGCGAAGTCTCGCTTGAAGTCGATTGTGTCTAAAAATGCTTTAGAAACTAAGTTAGGAGAGTTGAAAAACTTTTCAAGCTTCATATCCTTGGGACGTTCAATGTAGAACTCGATATGATCTTCCTTTTTTCTCGCACCAACATAGACCTTTTGATCAGGTCCGATTCGTGACTCCTGTGTGTCGGCAATGTAGGCATTCCAGTTTCCGTTGGTGTCTGGCTTTACCTCAGCGAAGTTGAAGTTCATGGATTGCTCGCTTAGCCAAGATTTGAATTTTTTATTATTGGGATAAATCTCGTTTTTAAATTTTATTTCAAATTCATTTCGGCGTGATTTGAAGGAAGCCACAAAAGATTGGTGGGCCTTTGTTTGAAAGGCATTTAGTTTCATAGGAAGTTTAACTTTTGCTTGCCAAGGGCTTCTTAAGCTTTTGCCAGCCTCAAACTCTCCCCAGCTGCTGTCATAAAAGCTTGCATATTTTCCAGGGAGTTTAACGAATTCCTCAATGGGAACAGCGTAGTTTAAGTTTTCATTTTCGGAGCGCCGAACAACAATACCTACGACTTTACCTTGATCGTTTAAGAGTGCTCCACCGCTGTTTCCCGGTGAAGCGGGAGCTGTGAATCGAATAAAATTCCACTCACCATTTACTTCTTCGGGAGTGAATGAGGCGACTCGGCCATCTCTAACGACAACTCCCTGGCCTAGAGCGTTTCCTACGGCAAAGACCACTTGTCCAATGGTTGTTTGGATGGAGGCTTTGAGGGGGCGAAGGTTCTTGGGGTATTTTTTAAGGGTAAAGCCTATCAGGTCTCGGTGTTGTGAGTATCGTATGACTTTATCGATTTCGTAGATTTTTCCATCAGTGCCTCTAAGCTTAATTTGTTGAGTGAAATAAGAAAGCTTGTGAGCGTCGAAAACATGGGCCGCTGAAACAATAATGCTTGGGCTGATTGCGAAGCCGGTTCCAACGCTAAAGTAGGGGTCTTTTCGCATGTGGTAGGGAAGTTTTTCGTAAGGTAGATCTTCTTCGTAACTAACCTGAGATTTTAAATCCCAAGGGACAACAATCTCGAAGATACCGTGTTTGTAAGCTCTAAATTTTGAATCACTAATGCTTCTAAAGGCGTCTGGAGTCGCTGGAGCAGCGGCTTGGCTAATTGTGGTCGGTGATGAAGCGGGGTTACGTTGGCTACTGCACGCTGCCAACGTCAGGATCAGCCCACATGCGAAAAAGTTTGAAAAGCTTCCGAATTCTTCCATTAAGGTCTCTTCGACCTATATGGATTAACTTGTGAATTAAGCTTTGGTTAAAGCTCGAAGTCGTCTAACGCTCCGCAGCTTTTGCAGCCACCTCCTGTTTGGCATTCGTGGCAATCTTTTCGCTCACCACAATCTTCGCGTTCGCACTTTCGGTGAATAGCGCCATCCCAGCTGAGCATTTCCCAATCTTGGTTAAAGCGCTCTGCGGCAAAGCTCCTGGCGGCTTCATATGTTGGGAATACCCAACTGTTTTCTGTCACCAGTGGAAAATTATTGTGGATAAACACTTGGTAGAGTTCAGAGTCGGATTTGGGATCATAGATTGTGTTGATTCCTCCTTCATTCTCAGCGTTTACGAAGACTGTTCGCATGGCTGAATCTTCCTCTAATGACATGATACGCAATAAGTTATGCACAAGTTATCCTCTCCTTAAACCTTCTATAAGTAAGACTTATAATACTAATCACTGAAGGCGCTTAAGATAAGTCCATCGCTAAGGTATATATCATACTCTATGAAATCTGAGACAAAGCAAATTGCAGTTAGAGAGTCTGCGGCCCTTTCAAACTTACTGAAAGCAACGCGGCGCGCTCATGGTGATGCCTGGGCTGCTAAAAAAGCTCAAAGGGCAGAATTTGTGGCTCTAAGGCTTGAGCAGCTCTATCCAGGGCATCAAGAGCCCCCTTTGGAGCACAAAGACCATTTCAGTCTTCTGGTGGCAGTTCTACTTTCAGCTCAGTGCACCGATAAAAGGGTGAACGAGGTTACGCCAGGCCTCTTCTTGTTGGCCGATACCCCTGAGAAGATGATCAAACTTGGCCAAAAGAAAATCCAGACAATCATTCGCCCGTGCGGCTTGTCTCCTCAAAAATCAAAGGCCATTGTGGGTTTGTCTGAAATCTTGATTAACAAGCATTGTTCTAAGGTTCCTCAGAGTTTTGAAGAATTAGAAGAGCTTCCCGGGGTTGGACATAAAACTGCTTCGGTTGTGATGTCTCAGGCGTTTGGTGTGCCAGCATTTCCTGTGGACACCCACATTCATCGTTTGGCTAAAAGGTGGCGTTTGAGTAACGGAAAATCGGTTACTCAAACGGAGCGAGACTTAAAGAGAGTCTTTCCCGAAGGCTCATGGAACGAGCTTCATTTGCGCATTATCTTTTATGGGCGGGAGTTTTGCACGGCTCGTGGCTGCGATGGAAAAATTTGTCATATCTGTGATAGCCTAAAAAAATAGTTTTAAAAGCCTGAGAGTAGATTCACTTGCCCTTTTGGCATTTCTTCTCGGTGGTCGCCTCAAACATGCTTACATAATATTTGTGTTCTTCGAGTTCGGCTAATTCTTCGCGATCGGCTTTATGAATTTCTTCTAGGAAGGTTGTGATCTTTTTCAATGCCCACATTTCAGCACTTTGTTTTGTTTTTGCACAATGCTGGGCAATCTCCGTATAAAATTCGGTCCAAAACATTTTCAGAAGGCGATCTCTTAGCTCAAAATGGCTTTGTTCGTGGTGTAGCGTGCCTTCGTAAGTGTTGAAGTAAGAGTCGAGCCCTCGGCAATTAAACTCGCCTATGTCTGAAAATCTAGCTTGGCCTTTATACTCGGAACTCTTAGGTCGAACAAAAATTGTGGATTCCACTAGCCAATCGCCAATGTAGGCTTGAAAGCAACCGTCGTTTTTTTTGATAACCTTCAAATCAAATTTATCTAAATATTTGGTTACGGTGACGCCGTTGTGCCTGGCAGGGTCAGATTCGTTTTTATATATTTCTTGGATATGAGTGTCGTCCAGTGGGATGGGGCCCTTTAACACATGCTTCCAGTTGCTGGGTGAAGCATGTGCATTAAGCGTGAGAGCGGCTGCAAAGATAACAAAGTATTGTTTCATTTTTATCTGTATCTCGCGCGTATGAGTTGAATAAGTGCCTCTTTCGCGCTTTCTGGACCATAGTTGTAATCGCTTTGCATGCCAAGGAAGGCTCTGTGTGCTAGCGCTTCAGCTGGCGACATAGAAGCTGGTGATTTTTGTGAGAGGTCTTCAAAGTTTTGTGTATCGAGAAAGATCTTCCCCATGTCTTGAATGCGTTTGATGTCTTTTTGGTGATAGTGCCGGCGAATCTTTTCAATGTGTTGAGGGAAGACTTGCATATAGGGAACCTTTTCACGAGGAATATCTCTATGTTCTATGGACCAAGCTCCGAGTTTTGAGATTAAATTCTTTCTATAGTCTGAGGCTTCGGCTTTGACTTCTAGAATCTCTTCCATTTCCTTTAATTGGTTTTCTTCAGGACTTTCGTTTTCGCCGGTGATTCTATTTTTTACTTTTTCTCCTTTTACGAAAGCCGTCACTTGTTTGATGTAGCTTGCAAAAGAGTCTTCGATTTGAATGTCGCTGTGAAGAGAGATAACTTTTCGCATCTGACTATCCACCCAATCAAGCCATTCAACGGAAACAATATCAATGAAGGCTTCAAAATCATGGTAGCCACCTGGAACAGGCTCTTGTCTAAGATAGTCGTAGTCGCTTACGCGTTTCACGAGCTTTCTGAGTTCATTTAAAATTACATTGGGGCCAAGTGTTTTGAAGTTAGAGTTTTGTGCAGCTGTTTGTAGCACAACTTTGAGCTCTCTGGCCGAGGCGCCAAGAAGACCTTCGTAATAAACATGATTGCCGTGTTCGTTCGCTAGCTCTTCTATGTGTCCACCTAGTTCGCGACGTTCTTCGTCGTTGAGGCGTTCTGGAGTATCGCCAGAGTCATAGAGCTTTGCTTTCTCCAGTGGAGTTAGGTTTTCTAGTATCTTCACAAGAACAGAGCTTTTATTCTTAGTCAGAGGCTTCTTGAGTCGAGTTAAAACAGCCCATAGTGCCAGGGCTCGACAGGTAAAGGGCATGAGTTCTTTGTCGGCACAAACGTCGCGTGCGGTTTGCTCATAGATTTTTTCTTCATCTGAGAATCTTAAAAGATAAGGCACTCGAACAAGCTCTAATCGACTTTTAAAGCTGTAGAATTCGGGGTGTTCTCGGAAAGCTTCAAGCTGTCTGTCGTTGGTAGTTCCCATGAACACTGTATCAAGAGAGACGACCACATTTCCTAGATTTACGTTTTTACTCTCACAGGTGTTGAGTAAATATTTGAAGCTCTCAACAGGGCGCTTCAAAAAGTCGGAATATTCGACAATGCCACGGTTTCCATCCACCAAATCTCCCTCGAGTTGAAAGAGGTTTAAGCTTTGTAGTGCAGGGGGAAGGTTGGCCATCGATCTATCAAGAGTCACTTGTCTAATGTTGGCGTCCACACTAAACTTAGGTTCAATCATAACTAGACCGTTTCGAATACTGCGAGACAAATAAAGTCTTTCAACTCGGACGTGTCTCATTACTTTTCGATAGTCGCCTTGGTATTCGTTTAAGAGGGCCTCAAAAATTAAGGAGTTTTTATGACTAACTTCTGCTTCTAGGAAGTTCCTCTTGTATTTCTCTCTTCTCTCAAGGTCTTTGCCATCAGCCTTTTCAAAAAGCCCGTCAAAGAAAATAGCTCTATCTTCTTTAGGGATTAAAAAGAGAGGGTTCTCGTGCAGTTCGCTTCGAACGATGGCTCCAATTTTATCTTGTTCTAGTTTTGCAAAGGATTCGCTTGGGTCCACTCCTTCTCGTGGAGCTCCGATTCCTAATTTCCCCTTTTGGATGCTTTCTTCTGGAAAAATCCAGGAAAAGGTAAACAGGATTCCATTATCCGTTGCAGAATATTTTTCCAGCCCTTCAAAAAGAGTTTTTACAAAGGAACTTTTTGAAGACCCGTTGGGGCCGTAAAGGGTGATGAGTTTGTCGGATTTTCCTGAACGAACAAAGCCAGTCAGAATTTCTACAAATCTATTTTGAAGAAGTTCTTGTCCAACCAATGGCTGTGGAGAGAGAAAGTCTTCTTGGTCGAATATTTTGTAGCGCTTTACTTCGCGGCCACGTTCTTGTTTGGGGTAATGGCCATAGTGCTGAATGGCGTCTAGTAGATAATGGTAGGAGGCCCTGAGGTGTCGGGCAGGGTCTTTTTCGACGAGATCTAAATACTCGTCAAAAGTGAGAAGCCGTTTTGAATGGCTAAAGCGTTCTTTGATTCGTCCCTGTATGCTGTCGATTGTTGCTTCCATGTCTTAGCTTTAAGTATAACCTAATAGCCTTGGGCGAAGCAGCCCTGGGGCAGCAAAGCTTCGACACAGTCAAAGAAATGCCGCTGTGTTTTACAACACAGCGGCATTTAAAATGTTTTGAATTTTATTTATTCAGAAGCAGGAGCAAGAAAACCGATGTTTCTAGCTCGTTTGATGTGTTTGGTGAGAGCTCTTTGGCTTCTGGCGCCAACACCTGAAACGTGTCTTGGAACAATTTTTCCAGTTTCAGAGATGAAACGTCTCATTACACGAAAACTTTTGTAATCAATGATTAGTGTTTTATCAGCTACGAAAGGGCAAACTTTTCTACGTCCAAAATGCTTTTTTGGACGACCGTCGCCGCCGTCTTTTTTGTCTGACATCGCTGCGTTTTTATCTTGATCGTTATCCATTCTTCTTATTTCGCTTGTTCTTTAAGCGTTCCTTTTTTTTGCGCTGAGCGCGTTTCTGTTTTACTTTTTTTGTAAGTCTATTATCGCCACGTCCCATATTCGCTACCTTCTATGTCCTTCTATGTTACTTTTCAAGCTCTTTGAGGTTTTGAAGTAAAAAGCTGTCTAAAAGGACTGATTCTGCATCAGGAGAGTCCTTTGAAAAGATCTCCATTCTTAGATTTCCCTTTGTCCCCGTGGAGTTAAGTGCTGGAATAAAGGTAAGTTTTAAATATGTCGGAACATCGGTTGGAATGAGTTCGCCCACAATCTTAAAGGGGCTGATAGAGCGCTCGGCTTCGGCTAGGGCTCTTTGCTCTGCTTTGACCTCTAACACGCTTGGGGCTGCTGTAAATAGGCTGCCTTTGGCGGTGTTCTCTTCGCTTGGCTGGCAATAGTTTTTCATAACTAAGCCTAAGATTCCAGGCACATCGCGCCCTCTGTATTGGTGTCGAAGTTGGGCTGCTATTTCTCGGTCCTTGTTGATCCAAATACTGCCGTTTTGCACCCAGATTGGTAGAAAGTCGTCGGAATGAATGCCGATTTCTTCTCCAAGGTGAGGAAAGTGCTGGCGAATTTGCTTTAGCTTCAGTTCGCTGGAGCAGCCAAAAACAGGAAGAAAAGTGCTTAGTTCTTTATCTTTAGAGGCCTGTGTTTCTGTCGCCTCCTTGGCGGGCGGTGGACCCCAGGCAAATGCGGTTAGGGCTGAAAGGGCGGTGACGGATAGAATTGTGTGCCTGGCTGATTGATACATTATGTGGTGGCTTCTCCTCTGGTAGGTGGAACGTTGCTGGTTAATCTTGGTGCGGTGTCTGCAATTTTAGTTGAAATATTAACCTTCATATTAGGGTTAAAATAGTAACCCTGAGAGCCGTTCATTACATAGCGACTTTCTCTTGGGTTTGGCTCAACTAATTTTCGAAGACGGTTGATGTTGATGTAAATGTTGTTGTCGTGACGAAGAGGGTTGTATTCTTGTTCCCAGATTTTAAGAGCTAATTCTTCTTTAGAGAATTCTTTGCCGGGCTTTTCAGCCAGAAGCATAAGAATTTTCATCAAAGTAAATTTGTTGTGGAACGGAATTTCTCCTAAGTGCTTCTCACGAACGTAGTGAGAAATAGGATCTACTTCCATATCGATGGATTGCTCTGGAACGAAGTGGAAGTCTTCAAAAAACTCATTCACATAGCGCTGAGCGTGTGGATTAAGCTTGTGAAGTTGAGCAGTCCAAGCATCGTAAGAGGTGATCAGAAAGCGAGATAAGATCACTCTTTCTGATTCGGCGTTCAGTCTGTTGATCAAAGGCATTAATTCTGCGCCTTCTTTGGCGGCGATGGCTTTTCCAACTTTTCGATTAAGAACAAACTCAATTAGTTTTGCTTTAACATAAAGCCTTTCGAAGTGAGCATCTTTTGAAATGTTGACCATCTCTTGAGCTTTTTTTAAGGCGTCGTTTGGATATCCACAGCGAGAGTCTAGGCGAGCTAGTAGTTCAAGACAGACGGCAAGGTGTCTTCTTAGGTTGCGTTCTTTGAAGAAAACTTGAGCTTCGCCAAGCATCTCAGTGGCTTGCTCGTGCTGACTGACTTCGCCGGTTCTTAGTAGGACCTCTGCTTTAAGCGGTCGAAGTCTCATGATCTCTCTTTGGTTGTTTTCGCGAACAGCAAGGACGACCAATTGATCGATCTTTTCATTAGCTTTTTCAAAGTCACCTTGGCGAATGCAAAGAAGAGCTTCTCCACGAAGCATTCTTCGTCCGTAATAAGAGTTCTCGTCTCCACCAATTTGCTTGGATATTTTAGAGTAAAGGTCGTCGGCTGTTGGGTATTCGCCCGTAACCGTGTAGAGCTCGGCAAGGGTCATTTTTGAAAGAAGGTTGATTCTCCAAAACTCAACGCCTTCAGCGCTGTTGTTGGTAGCAAGATCTAAGTATATGCGAGCTTTTTCTTGGTCTTCAATGGCGGCATAGCAAGTGCCGATAGCCCAAAGAACATAGTGATAGCCAGGAGAGTTCTTGTTGGAGCTGAAAATAAGATTAGCCGATTCAAAAATCGCAATGGCTTTTCTAAAGTTCCCTTGTTTTCTGTAGATGTTCCCCATGAGCACCTTGAGGTAGCCAGGGCTTTCAGGGTCGCCAGTTTCGTTTGCGAGTTTTTCTAGCTCAGGATAAATTTCTTCAACACTTGCATAGTCGCCTTGTGATCGTAAAGCCGTAGCCATGCCAAGCTTGCATTTAAATATAAGTGACTTGTCATCAAGAGCACTTGCGATTTCGAGTGCACGTTCAAAATGGCTTTTAGCCTTCTTCACATCTCCGGAATATTGCCAGACTGTGCCCGTTTGGTAGAGACAATGAGCAAACTTTCTTTTTTCATTGTCTGAACTAACAGGAATTTTGCGAACGCTTTCAACGTAAGCGGAAATTTTCTCGAGATTTTGAGTTTCGGCAGCAAAGCGAATGAGCTTTTCGTAGGCTTCGATGGATTCGCTAGGAGGGGGAGATGTTTCAAGGAATTCTTCTAGAATTACAGTAGCCTCTTTGATTTTTCCCTTACGGAAAAGATCTAAGGCTTCAAGAACGGGTTTAGAGGTGGTTTCTTGGTTTTTCATCTCAACATTCCTTCGTTTGATCTACACTTTTAAGCACGGTAAAGTCCATAGCGACAAGCGAGCTGCCCGTTTGGGGCTTGGAACGGCAATATACACGATGCGGTGCGTAATATCAAGTTTTGTTGCTAAAGGTCTTTTTAATGTTTTCAGATACTTATGCGAGGCTTTGGAGCGGATTGACGGCTTTCCGCGAATAATGTCAGCAGCTATTCGAATCTAAATGCAATTCTCTTACACTCTTATGAGTGAATGCCATTTTAAAATTTTTTACAACTCGCCATTATCTAAGCAATTTTATTTTTCTAGGGGTCCTGCTCTGCGGCCTGCTGGCTTGGAAGAAAATCAGGAAAGAAGAACTTCCTGAATTCGAATCGACTCGTTTTCGAATAGTCGCACCTCTTCGAGGAGCCACCGCTCGGGATGTCGAAGAATTGGTAACGATTCCGATAGAAGAAGAACTTCGAGGAATTTCGGGGGTTGCATCAGTCGATAGCACTTCTTCTGTTGGAGGGGCTTCTATTTCAGTTGAGTTAGATTCTTCACTCTCAAAGTTTACGGAAACGATTCAGGAGATTAAAGACGCAGCTGAAAAAGCAAAACTACCGAGTGAAACGCGCGAAGATTTGAGCTTCCGACATTTTAAAACAACAGAAAAAGCAATTTTAGATGTGGCCTTGTATCTGCCGGAGGGGCCTGAGGAGGCTTTCGTTAGTCGGCTTAAATTGCAGGAATATGTTCTAGCGCTTGAAAGTCGATTGTTGAGCCTTAGTGAAGTGAGTGCCATTGACCGTCGTGGATATTTACAGAGAGAGTTAAAGGTTCTCATCAATCCGTTAAAATTGAAACAATACTATATGCCCCTGCAGAGAATTATATCTACCCTGCAAAATGCTCACATCGTATCTCCCAGCGGACCCTTAGAAGATAAAAACGAAACTCAAGTCACACTCATAGCAAGAAACGAAAATAAAGAAGATTTAGAAAACTTGGTCGTTCGTGCCAATGACAACGCAAGTGTCATCCGTTTGAGCGATTTAGCGACTGTAGAAGATGGGTTTGAGCGCCAAGATAGTATTCTTAAAGTAAATGGTAGAGAGGCGGTGATTTTAAATGTTAAAAAATCCGCGTCGACCGATATCATTCGCGCACAAGAGATGATTAGTAAGGAGATTGATGTCTTCAAATCATCTATGGGGCAAGATAGCGTTCAGATTTTGCTCATGGATGACGAATCCTATGATGTTCGAAATCGTTTAGAGCTGATTATATCGAACGGTCTCTTGGGCTTTGTTCTTATTCTTCTTATTTTATTCTTATTCTTAGATTTTAAGTCAGGCGTGTGGACAGCGATGGGGATGCCTTTTTGTCTTGCCGCAACTTTGGTGACTGCTTGGATTCTGGGTTACACCGTAAACAATGTAACTTTGGCGGCTATTATCATTGTTTTAGGAATAGTCGTCGATGATGCCATTATTATATCGGAGCATATTTCAAGGCTGAGGCAATCTGGGATGAAGACTCTTGATGCAGCTGTAGTAGGGACTCGTGAAATGGTCCTTCCTGTTTTAGCGAGTATCCTCACGACTTGTGTGGCGTTTTTACCATTTTTCTTTTTTAGTGGAAGACTCGCTAATTTTGTTAAGTTTATGCCGGCCTTGATCTTTGCAATGTTAGTGGCCAGTTTTTTTGAGTCTATTTTTATTCTCCCCTCGCATCTGGTTTTGGGGAAAGACACCAAGGTAGCTTCTAATAAATTTAGAAAGATTGAAGAAGTTTATCGAAACTTTTTATCTAAGATAATCGCTCAAAAGTATTGGGTCGTTGGAGTTTTTTCTCTTGTTTTGGGATTAGTGGTTATTGTGGGCGGAGCTCAGCTTCGTTTTGTACTTTTCCCTCGAGAAGAAGTGAAAGAGTTATTCTTAGAGTTGGAGGCAGAGGCCTCCATCACAAAAAATGAAATGGCTGCTCTAGTTGAGTCTATTGAAGCCGTTTTTTTAGAGGAGGAGTCTTCTAGTGAAATTGTTGGATTCAGAACAATGGTCGCTCAAAATCGCTGGGGATCCGAAGCTCAAGACAATCGGGCTTTTCTTCAGATCGAGCTTAGGGACAAAGGCGATCGATCCATGTCGACGGGGGAGTTAAGTCGCTTGTGGGAGAAGCGCTTAGAGCCCTTTGAAGGGTTTAAGAAGAAAGGCTTTATTCATGGGCGATTTGGATCGACAACGGGAAGTCCAATCGAGATAGAGGTCCGGGAGAACAATGATCAAAGGCGTGAGCAGCTTTCCATAGCGATTGCCGAGTATTTAGGGCAGCAAGAGAATTTGGCCGACGTTGAAATTGATAAGCCACTTCAAAAATCTGGAATTGATTTGATACTAAAACAAAAAGAAAGTGTTTTGAGTAGTGTTGAGCCCTCTCAGCTTAGTGCCGTTGCGCGTGTCTTCATGGAAGGTAGTATCATGTATAGCTTCTTGAAAGATGATGAAGAGGTTGATGTTCGCTTGTCTTTGGCCTCCGGTGCAAAGAGTAGCCCGACAATGATTGCAGACTTGCTGGTTGAAAATAAATACGAAAACTTAATGCCGTTTAGTCGTCTTCTAGACTTTAAATCGACAAGTCGACCCGCTAACATCGTTAGGACTGATAACAAGCGAAAGAATTTAGTGTTGGCTAACATTAAAGAGGGTTCTGAGATTACGCCTCTTGAAATTGCTGAAAAAACAGAGAATGAGCTTTTTCCTCGGCTTCATAAAAAGTTTCCTTCGAGTATTCTCAAGTTTGTCGGCGAAGTGGAGGAGTCTCGGACATCCGGTAGCGATTTGAAGCTGGCCTCGCTTCTTGTATTGGTATTGGTCTATGGGATTCTTCTTCTTCTCTATAATTCGGTGACTCTGCCTTTGATGGTAATGACGGCGATCCCCTTTGGTTTATGTGGAGTGATCATTGCTTTGTTTTTGCATAGTCAGTTTCAATATGGATTCTTCACTGTTGTTGGAACTCTTGGGATGATTGGTGTGGTGGTGAACGATTCGATTGTGATGTTGAGTCGTTTAGAGACAGCGCGCGGTGGGAGTCGATGGATCTCCTATGAGAAAGCAGCTGAATGTGCTTCAACCCGATTGCGGGCCGTGTTGCTGACCACCCTAACAACAGTGGCGGGATTGTTGCCGACAGCCTATGGAGTTTTTGGTTTTGATTCTATGTTGTCTGAGATGATGCTTGCTATGGCTTGGGGCCTGGTTTTTGGAACTGCGATCACTTTGATTTTTATTCCAAGTCTCTACTTGTGTTTCTACGGTCGCAAGTAAGAGTGGGGCTATGTGGACGCGCAGTTTAACTGGGCAATGACGAAGGACTCGGCTGGAGTTGCTAGTTCCGATACTAGTTTATAAACTTTTGTAGAAAAAAAGAGGAGCAGCCTGCTTTGTATCTTTTAGGCCGCCTTCTTTTTAATCATCTTCGTGTCGCTGTTTGACTCTACGTCTAAGTCTTCTTCATGTGTAAGCGATTCAAGCTCTAAACCAACTTCTAAGCACAAGACATCGACGTTTGTTTTAAGGTTCTGAGAAACTTCAAGAAGATCTGCCGATAGTTCAATCGAGTCTGTTGCAATTTCAGTGTTACTGTCGGTGACGGCTGTGAACTGGTTCATGGCGTTTGATATGTTAGCTACACCGGTGGATTGTTCTTGGGCTGCGTTCAGTAGGTCGTTCATCATGTCTCCGACCTGTTCTATGTTCTTCACAAGCTTATCAAGGGCGCTTCCGCAAAGTTCAGCTTTGCTTATTCCTTTGTCCACACATTCCTTGCTATGTTTTACAAGGGAGTTGGCTTGCGATTTAGTTTGCTCTACGATGCTTTCAACTTTGCCTACGCTGTTTTCTAACATTTGGCGAATGTCGCTTGCGGCATTTCCACTCATTTGGGCTAAGTTTCCAACTTCTTCGGCTACCACCGCAAAGCCTTTTCCATGCTCCCCAGCTCGAGCAGCTTCGACCGAGGCATTGAAAGAAAGTAATTTTGTCTGAAAAACGATGTCATTTATAACTTTTGTTTTGTCACTGATCTCGTGGATAAGTTCAGCAATTTCTGAAATGCTTTTATTGCTTTCGTTCATGTGCTGCATAATCCTCGAGTTCGCTTTATCGATGTCAGCGATGGAAGAAAGCATTTCTACGGTAGATTGCTTGCCTTCTTTTCCGGCCTGTAGACTGTCTTGAGAGAGGCTGTTTGTTTTCTCAGCGTGCTCCACACCCCTTTTTACCATTGCGCTTATTTCATCAAGGGTCGCTACGGTTTCGTGGACAGAAGCGGATTGTTCTTGAGCCGAACTGCTAAGGGTGTCAGAGCTTTCAGAGATTCTTTTAGACGATAACTGTGCTTTTTGTGATTCACTTTGAAGCTTGCCTACAATGTTAGTTAACTTAGAAGATAGATTTCGAATGAGAAAGAACGCTAGTGCGAAGCCTAGGATAAGAGAAGCAGAAAGGATGGATATAGTGACCCATTTTGCTTTTGATGAAAAGGCCTGGTAGTAATGTGTGTCTTTATCTACTTGAGCGGTTATCTGATCGCCCAGACCTCCGAGTGACTCCTCTAAGGATTCAAATTGGCGACTAAGCTCAGGAGTGTTTGAGATCGCAGCTTTTGCATTTCCAGAAAAGCTCTCAGAGATAACAGCATCAACTGCTTTTTTATACTCTCCCACAACAGCTCTAGATTTGCTTATGTTTTCCAGGGCTGCTTGGGATAAGTGGAGTTGAGAGAGTTTTTCCAGGCGGGCTTGCATGTCTTGAAACATTTTAGCGGATTCGTCTTTTAGGACGCCAATGTCTTCAAATTTTTCGGCTTGTGCTAGTACGATTGATTCCATAGCGACACCTCGAAGACCATCATGATACATGTCTACCATGCCCATGTGGCGTAAGGCGGGGACTTCGATTTCTGCGAAGTTTTGAATGCCTTTGTTTAGTGCGTTGATTGCCCAAAGTGCAGTTCCGCCAACGATGGCTAGCATGAGAACTTGAAAGCTTAGATTCAGCCACAGTTGCTTCTTGACGTTAAACTTAGCCATTATTTCCAATCTCCTAAAGGCAAGAGTTCAATTTCCTGCCATTTGATTCAATCGGCACTTTTCGTAGGTGAGTTAAGCCCTTAAACGTGAAGATTTCATGTGCTCTATTTTGCTTAGGCTCTTCTCGACATCAAGTGGGTAAATTCAAGGGCTTGTGTCTTGTAAAGTTTGTGTAAAGCTGTCCGAGGATTCCGCAACGTTGCAAGATTTTGAGCATAAAGTATTGAACATTCTTA
>Ga0100403_1000126_pt1 | contig 69353 bp, 102 predicted proteins | sample CryGeymet201501t_FD_83663 | JGI IMG/M metagenome (GOLD analysis project Ga0100403, IMG submission 83663) | Groundwater microbial communities from Crystal Geyser aquifers in Utah, USA - Crystal Geyser metaG 2015-01t | ecosystem: Environmental > Aquatic > Deep subsurface > Groundwater | place...
GGGGCCCTCCTCGTCGGCCCCGCCCCGCCCGACCGCCTCGAGCCGGTCCTCCGCGCCCTCCTCGGGCCCTAATCTATTTTTAGCGATGGCCGAGGAACCCGCGCCCGCCACGTTCGCCCTCCGCAGCCTCACGAACCGCACCTACTGGCTGCACGCCGGCCCGGACGACCTGCTCGTCGTCGAGGGGCGCACCGCCGACGCCACACCGGTCTACGACGTGTACGCGCCGACGGCGGTGCTCGACGCGGGGACGACGGCCGAGCGGCACCCCGGCGTCGCGGCGAAGGTCCGCGCGCAGCGCCGCTCCTGGGTCTACGTGCGCGTCGGGTACACGGCGCTGCGCGAGATGGGCCTCCGCGCCGGCACGGCCGCCGCCCCCGCCAGCACCGACGCGTCCTACCTCCCATAGGTCGCCGTTCTTGGCGCACTCAATAAATGGCACCCTTTACCACAGCCTAGCGCCCCCAGTTCAGGTCGAGCTCGTTGGACGTCTGCATCGCGGCCGCCCACGTGGCCCATGCTGCATCGAACCCCTCGAGGGCATCGTATAGGCGCAGGACGTCCTCCGGCGACGGATCCTTCCCGGCGAACGTTTCCTTGTACGCCACGATGACCTTCGCATGGACGTATGCACGGACGTACGGGACGGCGAGGTCATTGTAGCCGCGCCGCCGACCCTTCCGAGCGACCTGCATATCGGACGACATGCTGCGAAGCCGGCGCTCCACCATCTCGATGCGCATCTCGACGCTGCCCCGCGTGGCGATCCATTCGCACGCCTCCTGGGCTTCCGCCTCGTCCATTTACTAGGCTGGCGGCTATTTTTGGCGCCGCTATTTTTGGCGCCGCTATTTTTGGCGCCGCCTATTGAATTCCGACGCCCGGCGCCGCCATGAAGACCGACGACTACCGCATCACCACGAAGTACGCCGCCCTCACGCCCGACGCCGACGGCCGCCAGAAGCTCGCCATCCTCCTCCGCCGCCTCCAGGACGAGGCCCGCGCCGATCACGCCGGCCGCGTCCACGCCAACGGCCACCGCGAGGACGGCCTCGAGCCGCTCCGCCTCGAGCAGAACACACGCGACAGCCACCTGACGCTCGCGTTCGGCCTCGACCTGCGCCCCACCGACGCGCTCCGCATGCTGGCCGACGCGACGCCGCTCTTCCTGCCCAGCCGGAGCGTCCACTTCACGCGCCTCTTCCTGTGCCCGAAGGCCGACCCGGCGAAGGAGGGCTACGGCCTCCTCATGCTCTCGCCCGAGCCGGGCTCCGAGGACTACCGCCGGCTCGCCGAGTTCAAGGCCTGCCTCGCCGCGTCGGTCATGCCGCCGGACACGCGGGACGTCGGCACCCGCCGCATGCGCGAGCGCCTCGAGGCCGGCGCGACCCTCGAGGCCGCCGCCCTCGAGACGATGCTGCCGCACGTCACCGTCGCCGTCAACGCCGACGCCGGCCACGGCCCCTTCGAGCGCGTCTGGCCCGCCCTGGCCGACGGCGGGCACCTCCCCGTCAGCATCGACCTCACGTTCGACGAGGCCACCGTCAGCGGCAGCCTCGTCGCCGACGGCCGCGAGCACCGGGTCCTCCTAATGCACCGGTTTTAAACCTTGTCGTAGATGTAGGCGGCGAGCTCCGCCGCGATCGCCTCGGCCGTCTGCCAGGTCGGGTCGACGCGCGCCTTCTTGCAGCCCGCGATGATCCGCTCCAGGTCCTCGGGCGACGACTTGGCGAAGACGCGCTTGTAGGCCGCGCGGCCCCGCCGCTTCTCGTCCGCCCGCCACCGCTCGTCCTCCTCGTGGACGCGCGCGCACACCCGCTGCCGGTACGCCACGTAGGCCCGCCGGTAGGCGACGACGTCGGCCAGCGCGGGCTTGTCCTCCGCGCCCTCGGGGTCCCGCGCGTCGAAGTCGAAGAGCGCCCGCCGGTCCTTCTCGTCCAGGTCGTCGCGCACGTCCGACACGGTCTCCTCCGGGCCCATGTCCACGAGGCACTCCCAGCAGACCGGCCCGACGCCCGGTACGTCCGCGCCGTACAGCTCCCTGAACGCGTCCGCGAGGTCGCCCTCGGTCGTCCGCCAGTGGTCGTACACGTGCTCCGGGTAGTCGTTGACGTCGTCGAAGTATGCGTAGACCCGGCCGCACCAGCGGCAGTCGCACACCTTCGTGTAGTCGCCCGTGCAGACGTCGCAGTACTGGCGCTCCTCGCCCAGCATGTCGATGAATGTTTGGATCTCGGCGACGCGCTCCGGGTGGTAGCTGTAGTAGCACTCGCCGCTGTCGCAGCGGAACTCGTCGTCGTAGTACTGGCAGTACGTCATCTATTTTTAGCGGATGTTTTCCGAGCCCCCCCTTTACCGCGACGCCGCCCTCGGGGCCGACGGGGCGCTCGAGGTGCGGCACGCCCTCCGGCCCCGGCCCGACCCCGACGCCTGGGACCTCTTTTGGCCCGGCGAGTACCGGTGGGCGCCGCACCGCCTGCCCCGGGCCGACTGCTACGCGATCCAGGTCGGGGGGCAGATCCGCGCCTTCATTACGCGCTCCGTCGCGCTCCCGCGGGACGCCGGGCCGGCGTGGGCGCGGGTCACTCGCCCGGGCTGCCGGGACTCGGCGGCCCCTCCGAGCCCGAGGCCGCGTCGGCCTCGTCGTCGGTCCCGCCTTCACTGACCGGGGCCATCAGGCTCTCCGTCAGCCAGAACGTCCGGGGCGTGCCCAGGCGCGCGGCCAGCCGCGGGTCCACGTCGTCGACGGACACGAGGACCGCGTCGTCCGGCCCGAGGTGGTCCGCCGCCGAGAAGTGCCGCCGGTACTCCGCCGGGCGCAGCGCCCAGCCCTCGAACTGCTCCATGTCCATCGCGCGCGCGAAAAATAAATATGCGGGCGGCCCTCGCGCTCCTCGCCCTCCTCGCCGCCTGGCACGCCTGGGCCTGGCTCGTCGCCCTCCTCACGTGGGCCGCGGGCGTGGCCGTCGTCCTCGCCGGCGCCTGGCTCGCCGGCCGCCTCATCGCAGCCGCCGCCGCTTCCGCCCCGGCATCGCCTCCCACCGCCGCAGCGGGCCGGCGCGGTAGGCCTCCGCCGCCTTCCGGCAGATGATGGCGAAGTTCCGCCACCGCTGCGCCTGCCACGCCGGCGTCGGCGGGAACCGCCCCTGCCGGTCGACGAGGGCGACGACCCGGAGGAGGAGCGGGGCCGGGGCGCCGGCGGGGGCCCACGCGAGGAGCTCGGCCGGCGTCCAGCCGCCGCCGCGCGCCGCCTTGCGCCGGGCGAACCGCGCCGCGAGCGCGAGGGCGGCGTGCCGCGCCGGCGGCGGGTCCTCCGTCGCGCAGGCGGCGCGCAGGACGCGCTCCCGGAAGCGGGCGACGTAGGCGCGCGCCACGGCCGGCGGCGCCAGCGGGACGGTCCCGCGCGGCCGGCTGCCCTGCACGGCCATCTTTTTTTCTCAGCCGGCCAGCAATGCAGGTGCGGTCGACGGCGTCAACCTGGGCCACGCCGCTGCAAGGCGTGCCCGCCAGCGGCAACCAGCCGGCCAACTCGCGGCTCCAGATCGCCGGGCTGCCGTCCGGCAAGACCGACGCGGACCGCCTGCACAACCAGACCCTCGAGACCACGGCGGTCGTCCGCCACAACTACCCCGCGACGATCTACATCGCCCTCGGCGGCCCGCACGGCTTCATGGCCGTCTTCTCCGCCCAGTCCAACATGCTGGGCGGGGCGGGGACCCACTACCCGAAGACCCTCATGTACAGCGCCGAGGTCGTCAGCCTGGCCGAGAACGACAACTTCGGGAACGCCGACCGGAACACCGCCACCAAGCAGGGCTACCTGAACGAGTACTACGACGGCGTGAAGACGCGCGCACCCCTCACGTTCAAGCGCATCCAGACGCCCGACTGGTTCACGTACCTGGGCTCCTTCCACTACTGGATCACGTTCATCGAGATCAGCTCGCCCGTCTGCCTCGGTTGGACCCTGCCGGCCAGCGGGACGGCCGAGCTGGCGCGCAACGGGTACAACGTCGTCATGGCCGACGGGACCGTCAGCGCCCTCTCGAAGGACTGCAAGCCCGCGCCGCCCACGCCACCCCCCGTCCCGCCGCCCGGCCCGAGCCCCGGCCCGCCCGGCCCGCCGCACCAGCTCAGCCTGCGGTACGCCGAGATCGCCGGCGCCGGCGCCGCCGCCCTCCTCCTCGTCAGCTTCGCCACCAGCCGCTACCAGCGGGGGCTCCGGTTCTTCGCGATCCTCCTCGCCGCGACCGCCGCCGCCCTCGGGCTCGCCGCGTCCCTCCCCCCGCCGAAAACGAATTCCTGATGGACCCGACCGAGGGCCCGACCGCGGACGACACGGCGGACGCCCGGGTGGCCCGCCTGTTCCGGATGTACGCCCTCATGGCCCAGGCCCGGGCGCACGGCGCGGACCCCGCGCTCGTCGCCGAGATCAACCGCAGGGCGCACGCGGCCGTGGACGCCGAGATCGCGCGCCTGTGCGCCCAGGACGCGCCGACCGAGGAGTGACCGGCCTATTCTTGGCGCGCTATTCTTGGCGGCGCAAATCGCAAATTCCGTTCCGATGCCGCGCTGCGAACGGATCCTGTACCGCGCCCCCCTCGCCAGTGCCGGAGCACGACCCGCCGGCGGTACGGCGACAGCGATCCCGTGGCTCTGCCCACAGCACCTGCGGGAGGCCGAGCGGCTGGGCAACTCCGGCCCCTGCGTCCTCGCCGACGACCCGGTGGGCTCCAACGCGTGCTACCGGTGCGAGCGCCCCTGCGACGACGAGCACGATTGCGAGGGGTGCGGCCTGTTTTACTGCGCGCGCTGCGCGGAGGACGACCGGCACTGTGACGACTGCGGGACGGCCATCTGGCACTAAATGTCTCGCATCCGAATCTATTTTTGGCGCGGCTATTCTTGGCGCGGCCGGACCGGTGGACAACGGCCATAAACGAGCCGTTTGCGGTGAATTGTTTATGTGCTAGGCGCCGCGCCACAGCGCGTCCCGCCGGTCCGTCAGCCGCAGGCCCACGATCTCGTCGCCGGCCGGCGTGAAGTGGAACTCGCGCAGCGCGTTCTCGAAGTCCGGGTCGGACGGGCGCGCCTCCACGACGTCGGGCCCGGTCCGCACGACCCGGAGCCGGTCGAGGACCGCCGCGACCGGCGTGCTCGCGTCCAGGTCCCACGCGACCCACCCGTTCGCCGGGTCGAAGAAGGCCGCGAAGTCGCGCGTCGCCCGCATCCGCAGGCGGGTGTCGCGGCACGCCGCCGGCATGTACGTCTGCATGCTGCCGGCCGGCCCGATCGCGTCGTAGGCCCGCATCAGGCACCGCACCGCCAGGCACAGGTTCGCGCCGGTCGTCCGCCGCCGCCAGCGCGCGAGGTAGCCGATCGACCGCCCCGCCTTCAGGACGTCCTCCCAGTGGTTGAACTGGCACACGCGCGTCCCGAGGGCCATCCGCGACTCCATCAGCTTCGGGTTGTTCGTCGCGAACAGGATGTGCGGCATGAACATGCCGACGTCCTGCATCTCCTGCATGCGGCGCGCCGCGAACAGCTCGTGCGCGACCATCCGCAGGACCTCCTCCTCCGTCAGGCCGTTCGCGCCGAAGCTGCCGATGTCGCTCATGATCAGGACGCGCTTGCGGTTCGCGTCGCCCATGCTGTACTTGTCGCCCTTCTTCTCCTCGACCGTGTGGCACCCCTCGTACCCGAAGAAGTCCTGGAGGAGGTCGAGGAGGATGCCCTTGCCGGTCCGGCTCAGGCCCTGGAAGAGCGTGAGGAGCTGCCAATTCGTGCACAGCTTGCCCCAGTACAGGCTCTTCCCGACCATCGTCCACAGCTGCGCCATCTGCTGGTCCGAGTAGCGCTGCATCGCCATCACGTGCAGGGCCGCCCCGCACACGCCGAGCAGCGTCCCCTCGAACGGGTTCGGCGGCGCCGGCGCCGGCGGCTCGAGGCCCGGCGGCGGGAGGCGGTGCGCGAGCGCCTCGGCCGGCAGCTCGACGCCCTCGGCCGCCGCCTGCTCCCGGAACGGCGCCGCCCAGGGCGGGGGGGCGGCCGGGTCGGCCGGGTCGGCCGGGTCGGCCGGGGCCGGCGGGGCGGGCGGCGGGCCGAACGGGATGTCGGCGAGCCACCGGCCCCAGGCCCACCGGCGGTACGCGGCCGTCCGCTCCGGCGGCGTCATGTCGATGCCGCGGAGGTGCGGGGGCAGGCCCTCGACCCACCGGCCCCACACGCCGTCCCACGCCTCCCACAGGTCCGCGACGTGGTACGTCTCGTGGTTCTGGAGCCACGTGCGGTACTCGTCGCCGGCCCGCTCGACCCGCTCGAACTGCGCCGCGAACCGCCGCAGCCACGCGAAGTCCGGCTCGTCCTCCGCCTGGTTCAGCCAGTGCCGCCGCCGCTCGCGGTCGTGCTCGCGGAGGTAGCGCTGGTACTCGAGGCCCTCCTCGCTGTTGCTCGGCGGGTCCGGGCGGCGGACGAGCGCGTGGTCCCGCCGCAGCCGCAGCCAGCCCAGCGGCATGTCCGGCGCCCCCGGGGTCCACGTGTCCTCCGACTCGCTCAGGTTGCGGATCGTCACGACGTCGGCGGGCAGCTCGTCGAAGCTCAGGAGCTCGCACGTCGGCACCATCGTGCCGTTCGTGAAGCGGGCCCGCAGCGCGCCGCTCGCCCCCCGCTTCCGGCTCGGCGGCAGGGCGATCTGGAGCGCGCCGTGCGGCGGGAACGCGAACAGGCGGTAGCTCGGCCGGGCCTGCGCGATGATCCGGCTGCGCGGGCCCGCCACGCGGATCAGGTGGATCATCTGCTCGACCTCGCCCAGGGCCGTCTTGTTCTCGAGGACCGTCCGGTACACGTCGGGGAGGTCCTCGATCGCCCGCCACACGACCGCCTTCGCGCTCATGCTCGCCGCGACCTCCTCCTGCTCGTCGTCGACGGCCTCGACGAGCCGCGAGAGGGCGTGCCCGCCGGTCCCCGGGACCGTCACGTAGAAGCTGCCCTGGTACATGCAGTAGCCGTGCCGGTAGAAGTAGTGCGCGAGCGCCTGCAAGAACTGCGCGTACCGCTCCGGCCGGTCGACGTCGCGCTCGGCCCCCGCGTAGTAGGCCTCGAGGGCGCGGTTGTGGTCGCGCAGCCGGTCCCCGGGGTCGACGCGGAGCGGCGACGTCGTCCACGGCTCGAGGCTGTCCAGGAGGACCGCGCGGCTGTCGGACCACCAGCGCGCGAACCGCGCGACCCGCCCGTACACCGGGCCCAGCTGGAACGTGCTGCGGTAGCACCGCACCATCTCCTCGAGCCGGGCGCGCCGGTGCTCCAGGCCCGACCGCACCTGCTCGGCGTACTCGGCGTCGACGACGTACCGCGCCTGCCGCGCCTCGTCCATCCCGAAGATGAAGGCCGGCGGCGCCTGCCGCAGCAGGCCCATGCACCGCATCATCCGGTCGGACAGCTGGTTGAGCGCGAACCGGTTCCCGCGGTCCTCCTCGTCCATGTCGGCCCACGCGCGGAAGATCTGGCCGGGGCTCACGCCGTCCGCCTCGAGGCACGCCACCGTTTCGGCGACGGTCACCATCGTGCTAAAAAAAGATATGCCGGTCGTTTAAAAATCGGATGCGCACCCGCGGCGTCGGCCGGGCCTACCGCGACACGCCGCCGCTCCAGCTCCTCGTGCGGTACGGGACCGCGACCATCCCCTGGGAGCAGGTGCAGAAGCTCGAGTACAACCCCCGGTCCGGCCGGCTCACCGTCCACACGGTCGACGGCCGCGTCACCCGGTCCGAGCCGATGCGCGAGCCTTAATAAAAAGGATGAGCGACGACGTGCAGCTGCTCGCCGCCCACTTCGGCCTCCTAGAGTGCGCCATCGCCCAGACCGACGTAGACCCCGCCGTCAAGGAGCTCGCGCGCGACCTCGCGGCCGCCCTCCGCCTCTCGGCCGGCTGGCCCCCGGACGCGAGCGACGAGGCGCCGGACGCCGAGATGGCCACGCCCTCCGCCGCGCCCCCCGCCCCCGAGCCGGAGGCCATCCTGCCGGAGGAGGCCCTCGCCTTCGTCGCCATCACCGGCGCGAACGCCTGGCGCGCCGAGTTCATGCTCGCGCAGCTGTGGTGCGTCGACCGCGCCGTCCGCGCCGCCCGCTACGCCCGCATCCGCGAGGGGCTCCGCCTGGACCACCCGCTCGCCATCTGCCACGCGCCGGGGAGCGCCGTCACGAACGCCGTCCAGCTCGGCGCCGTCCCCGCCGACCTCCTGTACGACCTCGCGTGCAAGCCCAGCGAGACGGAGGTCGGCGGCGTCGACTTCTGCATCCTGCGCGCGCCCGCCGGCGGCGAGGCCGTCCTGCACGTCGTCCAGGTGAAGCTCGGCGCCTCCAAGCTGTTCCTCGGCGACGCGGGCAGCAAGCGGCGCAACTCCGTCTACCAGATCGTCGACTGGATGCGCGAGCGCGGCGCCGTCCTCTGCCAGCGGTTCGAGGCCGCCTACGGCCTGCGCGTCCGCCCGCAGTACGCCCTGTGCACGTCGCGGCACGTCAGCGCGCCCGCCGTCGCCTGGCTCGCCGCCGAGGGCGTGACGCTCCTCGACCGGTCCAACCTGTGGGCGGCCTGGCCCGACCGCGTCCGCGCCTGGGCCGCCGGCGGGTCCGTCCCCGACTGCCCCCGCCCGCCCGCCTGGCTCGCCGCCGGGGCCGCGCCCCCGAAATAAATACGATGGCGACCATCGTTGCTGGCGTGGTGGAGCGCCTGCTCACCGCACTCTTCTTCGCACCCGGGGATGCATCGTCGATCAAGACGCTTCCGACGGAACTCATCCTGCACGTGTGCACCTACCTCCGGCCGTACGCCGTCTTCGCCCTTTCCGCCACCTGTCGGAACCTGCGCGCCCGGCGGCTGCTCTCGTCGTATCCGCGCGTCGTTCGGTTGAGCATGGACGACTGGGTGTTCCTCCGAAGCGAGTCGACGGACGTATGCTGCTGTGATTTCGACGAGCACGAGCCAGTCGTTACGCACGCGCCACCGCCGTTCAAGCGGATGAGCATCGACCTCCGAGACATTCACGTGACCGACCGGGACGTCGCACGCCTTCCGCGCGTCGGCATACACAAGCTGACCCTTTACAACACCGGGATATCCGACGTAAGCCTCCCACGCCTCGCCAACGTGCGCAAGCTGGACCTCAGCTTTACCGACGTAACCGACCCGGGTCTTTCGCACCTCACCGGCGTGGACACGCTGATCCTCATCGGTACAGCAATAACTGACAAGGGCTTGGTGCACCTCGCGAACGTGCGCAAACTGGTCATCCGCCATACGCACGTGACCGACAAGGGTCTGACGTGCCTCACCAACGTGTGCAAGCTGGACGTCCGCGATACCTGCGTGTCCGAAGCGGGACGCCGGCGGATGCGAGCGCGGGGCGTCGTGCTCGACGGTGAGTCCGCCGAATAAAATGTCGGGCGAAACGGCGGCCGAGCTGGAGGCGCGGCTCGCGGGCGTCGAGGGCGAGATCCTCGAGCTGCGGCGCGACCTCGCGTCCTACGACGCCGTATACCGCGAGCGGGAGCGCGAGGCCCACCGCGCCAACCTCCGGCGCCTCGAGGTGATCGGCTGGCGGGCCCCCTACCAGTGCAGGATCGCGGAGTGCGAGGCGGAGGCCGCGCGCCTGCGGAAGGCGATCGCGGAGGAGCAGAAGGCGTTTCGAAAGGAGATGCGGGCGCGAGCGGCCAACCACTAAAGGTTTACTCTTCGTCATCGCCCTCGTCCTCGGACAGGCCGGCGTCCGCGAGGGCCGCCGTGATCCGCTCGCTGCCGGCGGCGTACAGGCGCATCACGGCCTCGAGGGCCTGCGCGTGCAGGTCGCACGGGAAGTGGCTCTGCGCCATCACGAGGACGGCCAGGGCCTCCTTCGCCCGCTTGTAGGCCCGCGTGTGGTCGCGGAGCTGCTCGATCCGATGGCGGACGCTCTCCGCGTAGGCCTCCGCGTCGCTCTCGCTCGCCGCGCTGCCCGTCTCCGAGCTGGCGTCACCCTCGTCCTCGTCGTCCTCGACGTAGTCCTCGTCGTCCTCGACGTAGTCCTCGTCCTCGGCGTCGGCCAGCGCCTCCAGCTCCGCCGGCTCGACCTCGCGGACGAACCGGAAGTAGCTCTTGTACGTGCGCGCCCGGCACCTGTACCAGGCGACGTCGGAGCCGACGCTGATGGCGTAGAGCGTCGTCCCGTCCTCCTCGCAGCGGGGGAAGGCGGGCGAGGGGTTGTGGAACGACAGGTGGCTGGGCATCGGCATGGGCATGGTGCGGCGGCGTCTAAAAATAGATTCAATCCGGCGCCAAACTTGGCGGCTCGTTCTCGCCCTCCTGGCGGGCCGCCTCCATGCGCGCGCGGACCTCCCCCCGCAGCGCCTCGATCCGCAGGTCGTTCTGCCGCAGCGCCTCGAGCAGGTCGTCCCCGGGGTCCGCCTCGTCCGCCGGCCGCGCCATGCCGCGCCGGTGGGCCGACTGCGCGAACGTCCGCAGGACCAGCTCCAGGTAGACCGGCTCGTCCGCCGGCGACGCGCACTCCGTCAGCCGCGACGCGCCGCTCTCGTGCATCTGCCGCTTCAGCGCGAGCAGCTCGTTCACCATGTCCACGAGGACCGCGGCCGCCGGCGTCGTCATGCGCGCACTAAATAATTACGACCGATGCTCCGCTGGCGCCGCCTCGCCCACCGCTGCCTCTTCGCCGCCGTCGCCCTGGCCGCCGTCTGGTACGGCGCGCACGTCGGCCACGGCGCCGCCCAGTGGCTCGCGGGGACGCTGTGCCCCCCCTCAGTCCCCCATGTCGTCGGGCTCGCCGCCTGAGTAGGCCAGGCGGGCCGACGCGAGGATCCGGTCCGCCCGCAGCCGCTCGCCCGCCGGCATGCCGGTCCGCCCGACGGCGGCGGCGACCCGGTCGAGCGCCCGGAGGCAGTCGGCGTCGGTCCAGTCGCGCGCGAGGTTCCGGTGCGACGACGTCCCCAGGACCGTCAGGCCGTACGTGTGCACGTACCACGGCGCGCCCGACACGCAGCCGGGGTCGACGTAGACGAGCTCCTCGTCAAGGGGGTTCACGAAGACGCACTCCGAATTCATTAACCGCCCATAAAAAGGTCCTCCATCCGCAGCTCCTCCGCCGGGATCGACGGCTTCGCCTTCGCCGCCAGCCGGTCCGGCGCCCAGTCCGGGCCGAAGATCGCGCGCCCCTCCTCGTCGGCGAGCGGCTTCAGCTCGCGGTCGCCCGTCCAGGCCGGCTGCTGCCCCTCCCGGCAGTGCCGGCAGCAGTCGCGCTTCCCGCTCATGCAGCGGAGCTTGACGCGCCCCGTCGCGAGGAACACGAAGTAGTTCAGGTTGCCGCCGCTGCCGTGCCAGACGGGGACGCGGCGGGCCTTCGCGACGCCCTTCGCCCGCCGCAGCTGCATCTCCATGTCGCTGCGGAACCAGCACGCCGTCAGCCCGAGGTACTTCGCGATGACGCAGCCGGCCCCCTTCGCCGGCCGGAACGCGTGCACGTCGAGCGGCCAGGTGCGCCCGGGGTCCGCGCGCAGGTGCCAGCCGTTCTCGCCGGTCCGCCGGAAGTACGCCTCGATCGCCTCGCGCGCCTCGAAGCCCGCCCGGTCCGACGGCCGCAGCGCCCGGAACCGCGCCGTCTCGTGCACGAAGGTCCGCGCCTCCCCGAGCCAGGCGGGGAGCGGCGTCGGCTCGGTCCGCTCGGCCGGCGGCGCGACGCTGCACCGGCGGAACGTCCAGAAGGTGTCGGCGCGCGTCGGCCAGTACGGCGGCCCCGTCAGCATCTCCGACATGCCGTGGCAGTCGCGGCAGCCCGACGGGCAGGTCGCCTCGCGCTCGCCCCGCGCCTGCGCGTGCAGGTACGGGCTGCACGCCTTGCTCTTGTACGCGCCGTTCAGCCGCAGGCCCGTCCGGTTGTGCGTGATCGGGTCGAGCGTCACGCCGGCGACCGGGCCGACGAGCCGCCGCTCGCCCCGCTCGAAGTACGCGTCCTGGTCGCCGAGCATGCTCGCGATCCAGTCGTAGACGCGCCGCGCCGTCGCCGGCGTGACCCAGGCGTCGACGTGCACGTGCACGCCGCCCTTCCAGCCCGCCTGCTTGATCCAGCTGCGGACGCCGTCGGGGGCCCGCTCGAACCGGCCGCACGCGCGCAGCTCCGTCGGCCGGACCCAGCCCCACCACCGGCCCGGCCAGACCGCCTCGAGGAGCGGCCCGACGTGCGTCTCGAGCCAGGCGTCGTTCCGCCCGAGCTGCTCGAGGTCCGCGACCTCCTCGTCCAGCTCGAGGAAGAACGGGTACAGGCCGCCGTCCGGCCGGTCCGTCGACGGCTTCTGGAGCATGCCGGTGAAGTGCGTGCTCGCGTAGGCCCCGCCTTGCAGGTGCTTCGCGTACAGCTCGCGCAGGAACTCGTGCAGCCTGGACGCGTCGATGCTGACCTTCCAGGGGCGCAGGCCCGCCTGCCACTGGATCGTCGCCGGCGGCTCCGCCTGGCTGCCCTGCCCGAACTTGTAGTAGGCCTGCGGGAGGCTGCGGCCGACGAGCGCGAACGTCGCGCCCTTGTGCTGCCACAGCCGGCCCCGGCGGCCGTCCTCCGCGAGCTCGGCGCCCGTCCGCCCGAGCGCGTGCTCCCACACGCCGTGCTCCTGTCGGTAGGCCTCGGCCTTCGCGCGGACCGCCGGGACGACGACGTCGTGGAACGTGCGGTAGTCCGTCTCCATCGGCCCGCCTGGATTTTTAGGTGCTAAATCGGGCGCGCTATATTTGGCGCTAGACGGCGAAGTGCAGCGTCGGGATCCGGCGGGCCAGCGGGTCCCGGCCGGGGTAGAGTGGGCCCGGGTGGTAGTAGCGGCCGTGCACCGTGGCCTGCGGCGGCGTCTGCCAGCGGAAGTCGCAGGCGGGCATCTGCGGGGCGTAGGTCGGGCAGCCGCCCAGGCAGGTCGAGTGGTGGGCGTTCATCCTCCGTTGGGCCGCTCAGAAAATGCGCCCATTCTAAAAATAGCATGTCCGACAGCTCCGACGCCTCCGACTGCGAACGCTGCGACAGCTGCTGGCTCGTCGACCGACTCGAGCGCGCCCTCGAGGACGAGCTGACGGTCACGACCTTCCGGCGCTGCCGCCCCCTCTTCGAGGACTGCATCACGCTCCTCTACGTCACCCGGGCCACCTGGGCCCAGCGCCGCCACGCCGTCATCCTCCTGGGCATCTTCTACCGCCCGGAGCACCTCGACACGCGCCGCCGGTGGGTGCCGCAGGTGCTTGGATTCCTGCGGCGGCGCCGCCACCGGCCCAGCGAGACGGTCTGCGGCATCGTTTACTACGGCGCGAAGATGATGGCCGCCCGCCTGGCCGACGCGCCGGGGGCCACGCTCCTCGACCTCCGCCGGATCCTCCGGGTCGTCCGCCGCCTCTACCTCGAGTTCAGCCGGGAGGGCGTCCAGCCGGTCGTCGAGCCCGGCATGGACCTGCTGGCGGGCGCGGCCACCGGCCCCGACGCCGAGTTCTTCCGGGCCGACCTCTTCCGGGCCCTTTAAAGCGAGTCAAGGCCCGCCTGGCTGAACGGCGCCGACGCGCGCGTGAGCATCCCGCGGACGAGCACGTCCATGTGCCCGAGGAGGCGCAGCGGGCGGCTCGCGACCGGCAGGCACGGGCCCTGCGCGTCGTTCAGGGCCGCGAGGAGCGCGAGCGACCGCAGGAGGCTGCGCTCCAGCTCGGCGTACGTCGCGACGGCCGCCGGGCCGCCGGTCTCCGGCTCCGCGAACATCGCCTCGACCGTCTCGGCCGTCGGCACGTGCGGCCGGTCGAAGGCGGCCGGGTGGGCCGCGAGCTGCGCCTGGAGCCAGGCGCGGTCGAAGGCGTCGAGGAGGCGGTCGGCCTCCTCCAGCCAGACCGGGACCGGCAGCGGCTCCGTCTCGGCCAGGGCGGTGGGCTCCTCGTCGTGCATCGGAATTTATTAAGGGCCCGCCGCCAGCAGGACCAGCAGCCGGTCGAGGATGTCGACGGCCTGGCCGTGCGTGGCCCCCGCCTCCGCCAGGTCGCCCACGGAGACGCCGATGGTCCGCGCGCCGGTGCGCCGGGCGTCGGCCGTGCACGCGAGGATGTAGATGCGCGCCGACAGCGGGACCTGGGCGAGGGCGCGGCGCAGCGCCGGGTAGGCGGGGTGTGTCGAGCGCTCGACGAGCTGGGCGTGCAGCCGGTCCGCGGCCTCGGCGAGCGCCGGCGTCGGCGCCTCGGCCCGCATGCCCGTCAGGAGGATGCAGGGATCCGCCTCGGCCATCCGCCGAATAAAATTATGGAGGCGACGGGGCCAGCCGAGCCGGGCGGGGCGGCCGAGGGCTACCGGCCGCCGGGCGGCGTCTGGTGGGTCGCCGAGGGCTTCGTCCCGCCCAGCCAGCTCACCAACCCGTTCCGGCACACGTTCAGCGGGCACAGCTGGTCCGACTACGCGCCGGCCGCGATGTGCCCCTGCGGCGGCCAGTACGTCTACTCGCCCGCCCAGCACGCCCACGTGTGCGGCGGCGGCCGCTGGTTCCGCCGCGCCTCGGACGGCGGGTACGTCGAGTGGACGACGCGGAGCTGCGGGCGCGTCGAGCCCGGGCACTCCTTCGGCCCGGACGAGGCCGTCGCCCGCAGCACGAGCTACAACCCGAACCACCACCTCAACACGTGGCTCCTCCGCCTCCAGGGCGTCGAGGACGCCGACGTCCCCGACTACTTCCTCCGGCTCGTGTGCCGCGAGCTCTGGCGCGTCGGCGTCGTCCCGTCCGCCTGCACGCTCGACGACCTCAACGACGCCCTCGAGCGCATCACGCTCCGCCGCCTGAACTGCCGCCCGATGTACGAGCACCGCATCCTCATCTACCGCCGCCTCCGGCCCGACGTCGAGACGGGGATCCGGGCGGCCGAGTGCGACCAGATCCGGCACTACTTCCGCGAGTTCACGCGGGTCTACGACGAGCTGCCGGGCGACCTGCGGTGCGGGCGCTCCAGCTACATCGAGTACAGCTACACGATCTACATGATCTGCCTGATCCTCGGGTACGAGCACGTCCTGCCGTGGCTCCCGCTCGTCCGGTCCGGCAACATCATCGACGAGTACAACGCGATCTTCGAGGAGGTCTGCCGCCGGCTCGGCTGGCCCCTCGCGAACCTCAGCCGGTCCAGCCTGTGGGCCGCTAAATAAATTCGATGGGCGCGACGCTGGACCCGTCGCTGGACCTGCCGCAGGACCGGCTGACGCTCGTCCTCGACACCGGCCTCCTGTTCGAGGTCGGGCCCAGCGCCGCCGGCGCGGACGGCTTCACGGGCTCGCAGTACATCCGCTGCGTCGCCGGGGGGCCCGAGCGGTACGCCGCCTGCCGGGCGCGCGGGCAGGTCGCGCTGTGGTCGGCGCGGCCGCTCGAGACGACGTTCGCCCTCACGCGCGCCTGGGCCTGGTGGCACGAGTACCACCGGGCCTGGCTGCACCGCCGCGGCCTCGAGGGGACGCCCCGGATCTTCGGCGCGGACCTCTGGAACAACGGCTTCCGCGCGGCCGGCCGCGACCTGCGGACCGTCGCCAACTTCATGCACGTCCTCCCCACCTCCGTCGTCGCCGTCGACGCCGAGCCCGGCAGCGTCGTGCCGGCCGGCCGCACGGTCTACGCCGGCCCGGGCATGGACCTGGCCGAGGAGCTGGACGGCCTCGACTGGGCCCGCCTCCGCAACCCCCCGCCCGTCCCCATCCCCGCCGGCCCGACGCTCGCCCCCGCCGACCGGAAGCCGTTCCGCCGCGGGCGCTACGGGCGCGAGCGCATCCAGGCCTGGGCCGCGCGCCACGCCGCCGTCCGCCCGCCCGGCGCCCCCGCCGAACCGCGGACCCCCCGCGCGCCCCGGCCGCCACGCGCGCCCCGGCCGCCCCGCGCCCGGCGGCCCCGCGCGCCCCGAAAACCGCGACCACGCGCCTTTACTGGGGAACGGGCTCGGGGGCGCCCGCCGTGACCGGGGCGTGGGCCGGGGGCTGGGATGGGGCCGGGGCGTGGGCCGGGGCCGGGGGCTCCTCCTCCTCGTACTCGTCCTCCATCGAGAGCTCGTTCGCCAGGACGCTGATCACGTCCTTCCGCGGCATTTGGCCGTTGATGTGCAGGCGGTAGGCCTGGACGAGTAGGCGGCGGACGGTCGCGCGGTCGGACGGCTCGTCCAGCCGGAAGATGCGGAGGCCGCCGACGCGCTCGGCCAGCTCCTGCATCATCGACTCGGTATAGGCCTTCGTCCGCTCCGGCGTGAAGGCCCGCGCGATGACGTCGTTCACGGCCGCGTCGGGCTGCCCGGCCATCCGGCGCTGGATGTCGACCATCATCGACTGCATCATCGCGAACAGGATCGCGGCCTCGGCCTGGGCGTAGCTCATCGGGTCCTCGCTCGCGTCCCTAAAAAATAAAATGGCGGACGACGCGGACAGGCCGGGGGCCGCGCTGACCGTCCCGATCCCGGCGCACTTCCTGCCGATCCTGTCGACGATCTCGCAGGTTAACCGCGTCATCTGCATCACCTGGCAGCCGGGGCGGGTGTGCGCGACCGCCATCAACGCCGAGCAGACGCAGGTGATCTACATGCCGCTGTACGAGGCGGCGGAGGAGGGCCGCGACATCGAGGGCGGCGACGCCCTGGCGCACGGGCCGGTCCACGTCGGCGTCCAGTCGCAGTCCTTCTTCATCGTCGTCAAGGGCAGCCGCCAGGGCCACGTCTACTTCACGGCCCGCGAGTTCGAGGGCGAGGTCGTCGGCGGCGACGGCCGCCCCTGGTTCCTGACGATCCACCTCCAGCGCGAGCCCGGCGACAACGACTGGATCATGCACCCCTGCCTGCCGACGCCGCTCCTGATGGAGCGCGACGTCCGCGACCTCGTCGGCCGCAGCTTCACCTTCCGGTACGCCGAGCTGCACCAGTGCCTCCGGACGATCTCGCGGACGACGAGCAACCTCATCATGGTCCGCATCGAGGCCGACGGCCCGCCCCGCATCCTCTTCCTCGCCGAGGGGAAGGAGGGGCAGTTCCGGGTCGCGCTCGACCTCGAGGCCGAGCCGGAGGCGGCCCGCCCGCCGCAGCTGCTGTACCGCTACTACGCGATCCACGCCTTCCGCACGCTCGCCGGCATCGTGAAGCACCTGCCGGGGCCGACGGTCGGGCGGGTCCGGTGGGACCCCGCCGTCGGCATGTTCGACTGGGTCCTGCCGGTCCGGACGGCCGAGCGCGCCGCCGCCCCGACCTACCACATCCTCACGCAGATCGCGCCGACGCCCGAGCAGTCGGTCCTGCGCGGCGGGCACCGCCGGATCTACCGCGGCGACCGGCACGTCGTCCCCTCGATGCGCCCGCGGCCGGTCCAGCTCAAGCGCGCCTACGAGGACGTCGAGTGCGACGAGGCCGCGTGGTGTGCGCGCGTCGACGCCAGCTACGCCCGCTGCCAGGCGGAGCGCCCGCCGCCCAACAGCACGAAGGTCCAGTTCGAGGAGAACGTGCGCGCGATGGAGGCCGACATGCCGGCGGGGAGCGACGCCAGCGACGACGAGTTCGCGGCCAGCCTCCAGCTCCTCACCTCCGCCGTCGCGCGCGCCTCGCCCGCCCTCCCCCCGCCCTCCCCGCCCACGTCCCCGCTCCCGCCCACGCCCCCGCCCTCGCCCACGCCCCCGCCCTCTCCCTCGCCCCCGCCCTCCCCGCCGCCGGCGAAGCGACGAGCAAAGCCGCTGTCGATGGCCGCCCGCCTGCGGCAGCTCGCCGAGGCGCGGCGGGCCGCGAGCGAATAAAGTCTGGCGTCCAAAAATAGATGCAGGGCGTGCGCACCCTCCCGCCCGACTCGACGCTGACGATCGCCGGGATCGCCCCGGCGGCCCTGCACGGCCAGCACACGAGCCTGCCCGCCGGCCCGACCATCCTGTACGCCGACCCGAACGCCGCCGCCGTCGTCCGCAGCATGCGCCGCGCCGCCCACTGCGGGGTCCGCCCGCCGACGACGTCGGCCCACGTCCTCGAGTCGACCGACAGCACGGCGCCACCGACCGACGGCGTCGTCTACCTGTGGAGCGCGCGGGCCCGCTACGCGATCGTCGTCTACGACATGGGCAGCGGGGCCTGGGAGACGTTCAAGCGCGTCCTCTACCGCGACGCCATCGCGACCCGCGGCCGGCCCGGCAAGGTCCTCGCGACGCGCGGGCGGACGCCCCGGCTCGGCGGCGGCCTCGTGCCCCGCGTCCAGCACGCCTGGGACGTGTGGCGGCGGACGACGCAGCGGCTGTACGGCAGCGAGCAGGCGCACCTCCGCGAGCTGCTGGCCGCCGCCCACGCCGCCTGGCAGGCGCGCCGGCCGGACAGGGCCGCGTTCGAGGAGGCGGCGGCGATGACGCGGCTCCAGCGGGCCTACACGTCGCCCGACGGCGACGAGGACCTCTTCGCCGTCTTCGCGTACGCCCTCGCCCCCGAGCACGCGGCCGCGCGGTGCCGGGCGACCGAGTCGCTCGGGCGCTGGGTCGCCGCCTTCCTGCCCGAGGTCGCACTCGTCGTGCCCTACGGCGACGAGCCGGTCTGGTGGGTCCACGGCCACGACCTCGAGCTGACGGGGCACGGGTGCGCCGTCGGGCCGGACGGCCGCATCTGCGTCGCCCTGGCGCGCCCCCGCGTCCTCCGCCCCGTCCAGCCGGACCAGCTCGCCGCGAGCACGCCCTGGGTCTGGCGCGACCTGCCCGAGGCCGAGCCGGAGGACGAGGGCGTCGGCGACGAGGACTACGAGGACGACGGGCCGGACCCCGAGGACCTCCTCGAGGAGGACGGCGACGAGGACGAGATGGCGTGGCGGCAGCAGAAGGCCCAGCGGCTGGCGGCGCTCGCGCGCCCCCTTCCCCTTTACTAGACGGCCGCGGCGAGCGCCGCCTCCGTCCCCAGGCCCTCGAGGGCGCCGGCGCTGGACCCGACCGCCCCCGCGCCCCGCAGCCCGCCGACGGCCGGGCCGGCGAGCGTGGCGGCCGTCGCCGACGTGGCCGAGATGCGCCCGCCGGTCGCGAGTGAGATGAGCTCCGGGCCGAACAGGAGGCCGACCGGCACGCCGAGGATGATGCCCTCCGGGCCCGCGATCATGCTGAGGATGCCGAGGACGACGGCGGGCAGGACGCGGCTGACGATCGGGCCGAGGGCGCGGACGGCCCCCGCGCCGCCCGCCGCGATGGCCGACCGGTTGCGGATCGCGACGTACACGAGGGCGCCGAGCGCGAACACGCCCACGGCCGCGAGGAGGGCGAAGTTCGTCTTCTTCTTCTGCATCTTCTGCGCCTTCGGGTCGTTGCCGGTGCTCGACATCGTGCGATCCGTGCTCTGCCGGATAAAGAAAAAACATGTCGGACCCAGAGGAGCCGCAGGAGGACCGCGACACGGATTTCCTGTTCGCGCGCAACCTCGACGGCTTCGACCCGGACGGCGACGCGGACGACTTCGGGGACGAGGAGGACGAGGAGGACGAGGACGACGGGGACGACGAGTACGCGTCGGAGGAGCCCGCCCCGGCCCGGGCCGCCCCCCGCCGCGCCCCCGACCTCGCCGGCGTGCGGCAGACGATGGCCGAGCGGCGCGCCGAGCGCATGCGCATCCTCGCCGACCTCGAGACCTACCGGGAGAACCCGATGACGAGCGACATCGTCGGCGACGTCGGCCTGAACACGCCGATGGACGAGCTCCGCGACCGCCACGCCCTGTGCCAGAAGCGGGTGCAGGCGCGGACGACGACGCTGAACCGCAAGCGGCTCGTCCAGATGATGCGGCGGATCCCCATCGTCCTGAGCATGGCCATGGAGGGCATGAACAACAACATCCTGTCGGCCGAGGACCAGTTCGCGATCCACGGCCTCGCCGAGTCGATGACGATGGCCGTGACCGACGGCGAGTTCGACGCGATCAACGAGGAGATCGCCGAGCGGTACATCAGCACGCGGATCGGGGCGCTCATCTCGAACCCGCTCGTCGCCTGGGCATGGGCCTTCGGCAACATCGTCGTCGAGCACGACCAGCTGCGGAAGGAGGCCTACCGCCGCGGCGAGCTCCCCGACCCCCGCAAGCAGGGGCCGCGCGCCCCGCCCCGCGAGCCCTCCGAGGCCTCCGAGACGTGGGACGACGCCGGCGCCGGCGAGCGCCGGTCCCTCCTCGGGCAGCGGGCCGCGCCGCCCCCGATGCCCGCGCCCGCGCCCCGCGTCGCGCCGGCGCTTCCCGCGTACCGCCCGGCGATCGAGGCGGAGCTCAGCACGACGACGGAGGCGGGGAGCGAGTCCGACGGCTCGGACACGGACAGCTGGTAAATTCTGAGGCGGGAAAGCGGCGGGATGGGCAGCAAGATCAGCGCGAAGACCGGCAAGGCGGACAAGACGTCCAAGCTGAACAGCAAGAACGCGGCGAAGGCCGGCAAGAAGTCCAGCCTCACGTACGTCGTCGTCGGCGTGGCCGTCCTCGTCGGCGGCTTCCTCGCCTACCGCTACCTCGGGCAGGCGGGCGGGCAGGGCGGGCAGGTGCGGGCCGCGCCGGCGCCGGCGATGCGGTTCTAGAGGCGGTCGATGCACCAGCTGCCCCACGCGTAGACGGTCGCGAAGGCCGTGAATAAAAAAAGGACCCACGCCGGGAGGACGCTCAGCGCGAGGTCGGGCATCGAAACCGGCTGGCCGTTCGGAATGTCCACACGCACCCTCCCGTACGCCCTCGGCATGCTGCTCGGCGGCGGCGCCGTCGCGATCCTCCTCGAGGGGCGCCCGCCGCGGCGCGACCCGGACGGGCGGTCCGTCGAGGCCGGCCGGGCCTGGTCGCTCGTCGTCCTCGTGTCCATCCTGCTCGTCTCGACGATGGTCGGCGTCGGCACTGAGCTCCTCGCCCTCCTTTTTCAGAACAGGCTGGACGCCCGGCGGCTCCCCCGAAATATCTGAGCGGGGCATCACCGAACCACACGACGATGGCAGCCCAATCCTGTGCCCCCCGGAAGGGGATGAAGCGCGTCCCCAGCACGCCCGCCCGCTGCGCCAAGGGCAAGAAGGCCTACCGCACCGGCACGACGTTCCGCTCGACCCGCCGCGTCGTCAACGGCAAGGAGCAGTGGTACTGGAAGAAGGACGAGTGCAACAAGCGGTACGGCAAGGCCAAGCCGAAGAACGTCCCCCTGACGCCGGCCAAGTGCATGAAGGGCCAGACGCAGCGCCGCGGTGGGGCCACCTACCGCTCGACCCGCCGCGTCGTCAACGGCAAGACCCAGTACTACTGGAAGAAGGTCGACGGCGCGCCCAAGCGGCGCTCGGCCTCGAGCCGCTCGGCCTCGAGCCGCTCGGCGAGCAGCGACGAGCGCGCCTGCGCCGTCGGCGCGTGCAGCCCCACGCGGATGGCCCCCGTCGCCAGCGCCGCCGCCAACAAGGGCCAGACGATGCGCGGCCGCGGCGGCATGTACAAGAGCACCGCGTACATGCGCAGCACGGCGGCCGGCGGCCGCAAGCGGTACTGGCGCTGGACGAAGGTCTAGCAGGCGCGCATTATCTGAGCGGACAAGAGCCGATTACCGAGTAAACCGAGCATGCCCCGCCCGAAGTGCACGACGCGCCGCGGCGCCGCGAAGCCCGCGCAGGCCCCCGCGAAGTCCGCCGGGTGCTACCGCCTCAACGAGGTCGTCACGTACCGCGGCCGCCGGTGGCAGTCGAAGAACGTCCGCCGCGGCGGCAAGACGTACCGCCGGTGGGTCCGGTACGGCGGCGAGAAGAAGCCGAAGGCCCGCGCGCGCCGCCCGAGCGCCCGCAAGGGCCCCGGCTCGGCGTTCCCCGCCGTCCGCCCGTCCGAGGTGGCGGTGGGCACGAGGATGCCCGGGCGCGACGGCCGCCCCTACGTCATGCGGCTCGACCGCGCCGGCAGCCGCCGCTGGTTCCTCGACCGCGCCGCCCTCGGCTCGGCCGCCCCCGCCCCCGCCCCCGCCCCGGCCGCACCCCGCCGCGCCGCGCCGCGCACCTACCAGCCGGTGGGCGTGTCCCGCCTCGCCCGCGAGTTCCCGAACGCCCTCGCGGCGGAGCGCGCGCGCCAGGCCCGGCTCGTCGCCCCGACCGCCTCCGCCCCGGCCGCCCCCGCACCGCGCGCCTCGCCCGCCCCGCGCGCACCCACCCCGTCCCGCGCGCCCCTCATCACGCCGGCCCGGGCCCGGGCCTTCCAGGACGCCGCCGAGGCGCGGCGGGCCCGCCAGGGCGGCTTCGTGGGCTTCGGCGAGGACGCGCTGCCCGACCCGAACCGGATGCGCATCGGCATGTCGATGCGGGCCCCGAACGGCAAGACCTACGTCGTCGACCGCTCCACCGACCCGAGCGCGCCCCTCGGCTACCAGGTGTGGGTCGAGGCGGCGTGGGACGACGGGACGAAACAGTGGCTCCCCCGGTCGTTCCTCGGCGAGTAGCGTTCCGGGTATTTTCGAAGCATGGCAGAGAGCCGATTACCGAGTAAACCGAGCTATGCCAGCCAAGTGCACGACACGCCACGGGGCCGCGAAGCCCTCCGAGGCCCCCGCGAAGTCCGCCGGGTGCTACCGCCTCAACGAGGTCATCACGTACCGCGGCCGCCAGTGGCAGTCGAAGAACGTCCGCCGCGGCGGCAAGACGTACCGCCGGTGGGTCCGGTACGGCGGCGACGCGAAGCCCCGCGCGCGCAAGGGCCGCCGCGCCCCCGCCGTCGGCACGCCCGTCGTCCGCCCGTCCGAGGTCGCCGTCGGCACGAAGATGCCCGGGCGCGACGGCCGCCCATACATCATGCAGCTCGACAGCGCCGGCCGCCGCCGCTGGTTCCTCGACCGCGCCGCCCTCGGCATGCCGGCCAGCAGCCGGTCCCGCCCTCCGAAGGCGGCCGTCCAGGCCTACCGCGCGGACATCTACGACGACTTCCGGAACAGCAAGCGCACCGGCCACTGCAAGAACCCGACGGCCGGGCGCGCCCGCCTCCGCCAGCCGATGCTCGCCCCCGGCTGCGCCAAGGCCGGCGTCGTGATCACCGGCAACGACGGCCAGTGCTACCGGTCGGTCCGGCGCGGCGGCGCGTACCGCTGGGAGCCGACGACCGGCCCGTGCGCGATGCCCGGCTACGACTACGCCGGCGGCACGTCCAACTACGCCCCGCTCCTCAGTGGCGCGTCCGCGGGCGCTGCACCCGGCGCCGCGGCCCGCGGCCGCCCCGGCTTCGACAGCCCCCCGCCCTTCTCGGCCGACTCTGTCAACACCGGCTTCAGCTACGGCAAGTACACCGCGATCAACGGCCGCTGGGTCCGGCAGGTCCGGGATCAGGATGTCGGCATGACCAGCCTGCCGGAGGGGTACGTGGACGAGGACGCGGACCTGTAATCAGCGGAGCCGGACGACCGGCCCGTACGGCAGCCACGCCTCGCCCTCCGCGCCCCACCCGACAAAGTCCATCGGGACGACCTCGTCGACGACGACGTCGGGCGCGACCCGCCCCAGCCATTGAAGCGCCCAGGCGACGAGCTCGCTGCAAAAGAGGAACCGGTCCTGCGGGACGAGGAGGGCGTGCAGCCGCCGCGCCGGCCGGAGCTGCGGGCAGATGCTCGCCGCGAGGACGAGCGGGTTGCAGTCGTAGTAGGTGCCGCGCAGCTTCTGCCGCCACAGCGCCGACAGGACCGCGCGGTCCGCCGGCGTCGGGGGTGGGCCGAGCCAGCGCGCGTGCCCGATGGCCGCGCCCTTCGCCGCGAGCCGGCCGGTGTAGGCGTCGAGGAGCTCGGGGAGGCGGCGCAGCTGCACGCCGAACCGCCCGCGGCCGTCGACGTCGGGGACGCCGTCGCCCCACCGGCCGCTCATCGTGCTCTCGAGGACCCACGCCTCGCCGGGCGGTACGGCGTCGAGGACGTCGGCGCAGACGACCATGCCGACGTGGCTGTAGCCGCCGTGGCGCGCGCGGCGGCGGATCCGCCGGGGCAGCCGGTTCCAGCCGGGGGCCTGGACGGCGCGGATCGCGCGGCTGACGATCTCGCCGCCGTTGATGTAGACGAGGTCGAGGCTGGCGTAGGTGCCGCTGTCGGCCGGGCGGGCGAGTTCGGCGGCGCTCATTGCCGGCCTCAGACATTTACTGGCCCATCGGCATCGGCAGGTAGAACATGGCGCGCGGGTCGATGCGGCGCGCGCGGCTTCGGAACCAGAGGACGAGGGCGGTGAAGAGGGCGGCGACGCCGGCGGCCGCGAGGACCATCTTGCCGTAGTCGCGCGGCGGGGGCGCGGGGGCGTCGGCGCGCCGGCGGCGGCGCCGGGGCGGCGGGGGCGGCGGGGGCGGGCGGCGAATTCCGGGCTCCATCGGTCTCGGGCCGCTCAGATATATCTGAGGCGGGAAAGCAGGATGTCGACGCCCCCGTCCGCCGTCATGGACCAGCTCCGGACGATCGCCATCCACTACGTCCTCGAGGACCTGGGGCCGCTCGTCGCCAGCGGCGTCGACCGGGCCATGCGGGACGTCCTCAACCCCGACGCCCGCCCGAACGCAGCCGAGCTCGACGGCATGCGCGCCCAGCTGGCGGCCCGCGGCGTCCGCGCGCCCGTCTTCGTCGACTCCGCCCCGCCCGCCTCGCAGAGCCCCGACGCGGACGTGGCCGCCGCCGAGGCCGCCCTCGCCGCCGCCGAGGCCGAGCTGGCCGCAGCCGAGGCCGAGCTGGACGCCGCCGAGGCGCCCCCGCCCGCCGAGGTCCGCGGCCTCCTCCGCCGCCTGTCCGAGGAGTGCCAGGTCGCCGTCGCCGGGCGCGAGGCCCGCCGCCGCGCCGACGCCCTCCTCGCCGAGCAGGCGGCCGAGGCCGAGGCGGAGCTCGAGACGCTCGAGCGCGTCGGGGCCGACCTCGCCGCGCACGCCGACGCCGTCGCGAACCTGCCGTCCGACTCCGACGCCGAGTCCGAGCCGTCGCTCGAGGAGCCGGACCCGCCGTCCGGCCTCGAGCCCAGCCGGCTCGCCGCCGCCCTCGCCGCGACGCAGGGCGACCCGGCCCTCCGCGACGCCCGCGTCCTCATCGTCGCGCACATCCTCGGGCTCGGCGGGGCCGACGACGCCGCCTTCCGCCTCGCCCTCCGCGCGCTCCTCGAGGCGAGCCGCACGCCGCCGCCCTCGCCGCGCGAAAACTCTGAGCCGCCCAAGCTCGAGCGCCCCGGATGGATCCAGCGGGCGAACGACCGCAACGCCAGGGTGAACAACCGCGTGAACGAGGTCCTCCACCTCGTCCGGTCGACGCCGGGCCTCGCGCAGCTCCCCGGGCCGGACCGCCCGCGGATGATCGGGATCGTCAACACGACGAGCAACCCGCTCCCCGTCTACCTCCAGGAGAGCCCGAAGCGGACCGAGAGCGCGACGGACCGCCGGGCGCGCCTGCGGTCCACCTCGTCGACCTGAGCGGCCTGCGCGGCCTGGACCGCCGGCCCGAGCCCGAGCGCGCCCTCGCGGCCCTCGGCGGCGCGGACTGCTGCGGCCGGGCCTGGCGGTGCCTGCGCGCGCCCCTCGCCCGCCCCTGCGCGCAGTGCGGGTACGGCAGCCTCGCCCTCCTCTGCATCGGCCTCTTCGCCGGCATCCTGACGGCCCTCTGGCTCGCCGACCCCCCGCCGCTCGTCGCCGAGATCCTGCGGGACGCCGCCTACGCGATGCTCGTGACGACGATCGGCCTCGGCGGCCTCTTCGTCAGCGGCTGCCTCCGCCCAAATTAAATCCGATGCCCCGTACCCGCATGTGCTCGGTCCACGGCTGGACGGTCGTGGCGACCGGCGACGTCGTCCTGCACACGACGTGCCGCGTCGTCATCTACTACGCCGGCTCCTACCGGTGGGGCTGGATCGACGCCGACCGGCGCGAGCACTTCCTCCTGTTCGACGTGCGCCACGCCGACATCTGCCCCGCCGCCATCCTCGACGACCCCCACTTTCCGCGGGACCGGCAGGTCGGCCGCCCCTAACTTTTTTTCACCGCGTCACGCTCCTTCACCGTTTCACTTTTTGCCCATATTAGGAATCCTTAAGTTTCAAATGAACAAGTGTTCAACCCGATAACGTTTTCCGCCGGGAGCCGGCCAGCCGGCGGAAAATCTGAGCGGAAAAAAATGGACGCCAACGCCGTCATCCAGCAGGCGATCGCGCGCCGGCGCGCCTTCGCCAGGAGCGAGCGGCGCCTCGGGCCCGACCACTACGTCCGGGGCACGTCGCGCCACAACCCCGGCGTCCCCGCGTTCGAGCGGATGCTCCTGGCCGCGCGCGACAGCGACGACCTAAGCCTGTACGGCATGCTGCACCCGATGCGGGGCTGGGTCGGGCGGAGCCGCGAGCGGGGCTACCTGGCGAACGCGCTCCTCGAGGCCGCCGGGGCCCTCCTCGAGCCGCGCCGCGCCATCCAGCCCGACGAGGTCATCGGGTGGCAGACGGCCTCGATGCCGACGGCGTACTTGCAGGCCGCCTGGGCCCACTTCCTGGAGCAGACGGAGCTGGCCGACGGCGGCCCGATGACCGTCCCCGTCTACAACTTCGCCACGACGCTCCGCCGCCGCCTCCAGGCCTACCCGACGGCCCCGGGCGAGACATGATTGTATTTTCCGACGCCCGAAATGCAACGCGGCACGACGCGCGCCCCGCCGGTCGCCGACCGCCTCCGGCGCCTCGACCGCGTCATCGCCGCCGCCAGCGGGACGAACAGCACGGTCCGCGGCTACCACCTTGGCGCCGTCCTCATGATCCTCTGGGACTACGCCGCGGGCCTCGTCCGGTCGGACCGGCCCCACCTCGCCGTCGCCGTCCTCGACGCCGCTCTCCACGCGGTCCGGGCCTTCGAGGCGGCGCGCCGCCGGCCGGTCCGCCTCACGGCCGGCCAGCTCGACGTCGCCTGGGCGCACTGGATGCGCGCGAGCCTCCGCCCGCGCCTCCTCGACGCCTGGCGCCGCCTGATGCAGGTCGCGCAGGACCCGGAGGACGGCGGGCTGCGCGGCTGGGACATCGGCCGGCCCGCCGTCTACGCCTTCATGACGGCTTTCCTCCTCGGGCTGCGGGCCGCGAACACACGTGGAACCGTTCCGGCCGCCGAGCACTTTTAGTGGGGCCGGACGGCCGTCGAGCCATCGGCCCGCCGGACGAGCTCGTACGTGCCCGCGTCGTAGCGCCGCGTGTGGCAGAGGCCGGCGAGCCACATGCGCACGAGGACGTCGCCGGTGCGCAGGCGGACGACCTCCTCCGTCGCGCGCGGGCGGCCGCGGGGCGGGTCCGAGCGGTCGAGGCGTACGCGCGTCTGGGCCGGCATTTTTTTAGGCGTCGGGCTCGTCGAGCGACCGGACCGGCGCCCAGCGCCAGGCCGCGAAGACGGCCGCGTGAAAGATCGGGCCGATGAGGAGGCGGACGGTCGTGAGGCCGACGATGGCGCCGACGATGCTGCCACGGGTGCGGGCGAGGCGGACGGCGAGTTCCATGCTTTCTTATTTTACGACGCCAAAAATAGATGTGGCGCACGCTCCTCCGCTTCGCCCACACCGAGTGGGCCGCCTGCCCCGAGCTGACCGCGGCCTGGCTCAACGGGTACGCGGAGACCCGGACCTTCGTCCTGCTCCTCGCGATCCCGTTCCTCGTCCTGGAGGAGGTCCTGACGGGCAGCACGCGCGCGGCGGCCCTCGACGCGCGGCACCATCGGAACACCGAGCTGGACCTGACGCGCTACCCCACGCCCTTCCGGTTCGTCCTGCGGCTCTACTACGCTGAAAGCGGCTAGACAGCGCCGCGCTGAAATTGTAAAGCGTGCACATGGAATACGTACTACCGCCCGTCCGCACGGCGCCCCCCGACCAGGAAGGCCTGGACCGCGTCACATATGGGGACAGCGTCGGCATGCGCATGATCCGCGACATGGACCTGCGGGTCGGCGGTGCCGTCTTGGAGGAGGCGCGAACGGCCGCCCCCGGCGCGACGCTCGCCCCGCCGCGCGAGCCCCGCTAGCGCCGTGCTATTTTTAGCGCCTTATTATTAAACGCCCTGTCCCGGAGCATGAGTAAGCTAGCCCGCCCGCGCGCCCGCACCGCCAAGCCCGGCGGCGGCGCGAAGTTCGCCCCGCCCTACCGCGTCCGCCACGGCGTCGTCTTCGAGCCCGCCTGCCTCGAGGTCGAGCAGTACACGAAGAACCGGACGCTGCGCGACGGCTCCATCGAGCAGCGCCTCGACTGGCGCTGCGCCTACACCGACCCGGTGAAGGGCACGCGCCACACCGACTTCAGCATCGTCGCGACGCTCAACAGCATCGGCCGGTTCACGCAGAAGGGGTCCGCGCCGAACATGGCGGACCCGCCGAAGGTCGTCTCGAAGGCCCCGCCCGCCGCCGAGGCCATCCTCCCCGAGTGGCGGGACACGGCCGCCGGCCTCGCGTTCGTCCGCGACCTCAGCGCCGAGGTCGACCGGCGGTGGCGCGAGACGCCCGCCTGGTACGCCGGCCGCGGCCCGAAGCACGAGGGGCGCCTGCCGACCGTCTACGTCGAGGCCGTCGACGAGGACGGCAACATCTGCATGCGGACGATCGAGCCGGCCGACAACTTCAAGACGCCGTGGACGCCGGCGACGATGTACGGCCCGGACGAGGACGGCGTCGGCGAGAAGTACCCCGGCGAGGCGAGCTTCAAGATCTCCGGCAACATCGACAACCCCGTCGGGCCGGACGGCGCCGAGGACGCCGCGCGGATCCGGCTGCGGCACGCCGTCGACCACGCGCCGATGACGCGCCGCGAGCTCGAGGACCTGTGCTACGCCTACCTCGTCATCGACGGCGACCCCCCGGCCGTCCGCACGATGCGCAACCGCATGTACCACGAGTCGACGTGCCCGCTGGAGCGGCGGATCGTCGGCGTCGAGCGGAAGGAGGACTCGACGTGGGTCCCCCCGCCGGTCGCGGAGCTGGTCCTCTGGCCGACCTTCTACTACATGACGGGCGGGAGCAACGGCAAGGGGCACAAGGGCGCCGGCATGAACCTCATGATCACGGAGGCATCGGTCGCCGTCTCGGCCGAGCGCGCGCACTACGCCCCCCCGCCGACCCGCGAGCGGTGGACGGCCCCCCGGTACGCCGAGGACGCCGAGCCCGGCCCGGACGCCGCCGACTGGTATCGCGAGTGGTGGGAGGCCCGCCGGGCCCCGGTCGCCTCCGACGAGGGCCCCCCGCCGGAGCCCGAGCCGGAGCCCGAGCCCGAGCCGGAGCCGGAGCCGGAGCCGAAGCGGCAGCGCACGTCGGAGGAGCCTTAATTTTTTCCGAAAGCACACGAGTACAAGATGAGCGCCGTCGAGACCGCGAAGAAGACGAAGGAGTACCCGGACGGCAAGAACGACATCCTCCGGATCCTCCAGAACCAGCTGCGCCTCCAGGGCTCCTTCGAGCGCAGCGCCACCGGCTCGCCCAACGCCGCGACGATCGCGGTCCGCCGCGGCCTCATCGAGATCCTCGACGGCACCGTCAAGGAGATCGTCGAGAAGTACAGCAAGCTCGGCTACGACAAGGCCATCCAGGACGGCCTCACGATCATCCGGGCGAAGCTGGATGAGCAGGTGGCCTCGAACGCCAAGCGCCAGCACGCGAAGCGCGCCCAGCGGCCGAAGGCGAAGGACGCCCCGAAGAAGGCCGTCGGGAAGAGTAAAGCGGCCCAAACTATCTGAGCCGGCAAATGGGTGCGACGCTGCGGACGTTTTTCGCCGCCCTCGGGCAGGCCCTCCAGCAGATCTGGATGTTCCTGTTCGGCGGGACGATCCGGCGGGTCGAGGCGGCCAGCGACCGGGTCCTGTCCGACCTGCACGGCGACTTCAACGCCCTGAAGCACGTCGTCGACGGCATCCCCGGCGTGAACCGCGTGACCGGCCTCGGGACGGCGATGGGCAACATGGCGGACGCCGTGCAGGCGACGCAGAACCTGACGAACAGCTGGCTGACGGCCGCCTCGAACGCCGGCCTCATCATGTTCTCCTGGATGCTCGTCGTCGGCGTCGGCCTCGGGGCCGCCGGGATCGCCGCCTACGAGTAAGCAGAATAAATTAACATGTCCTTCGCGGCCATGCACCCGGCCCGCCCGCCCTCCCGCTCGTCCACCTCGACGCCCGAGAGCGAGGACACCGCGTCCTCGACGCTCGACAGCGAGGACACCGACCGGTCGGAGGACAGCGCCTACTACACGTCCGACGTGATCGACAGCGAGGAGGAGAGCGAGGGCCTCGACGACTCCGTCACGTACACGCCGTCCGAGCCGTCCGAGCTGGGGCCGGAGCCGGGGGACGAGTCAGACCCCCCCGCGGCGCCCACCGGGGCCGCCCCCGCGCCGGCCGGCCCGGACGAGACGCCGCCGCCCACGCAGCTCCCCGGGACGGACGGGGCCTACTGGCGCGTCGGCGGGAAGAAGCGCCGGCGGACCGAGACGCGGACCTACGTCGAGGAGTTCCGCATCGGCGAGGAGTTCGAGGCCCTGAAGGCCGCCGCGGGCATCCGGCCGGGTCGAGCGGAGCGGGCCGAGGCGGAGCGGGAGGCGCGGCGGATCACGAGCGCCGTCGTCGCGCACCTCTGGCCCGGCTTCCCGTCCGACTCGGAGGAGGAGGAGCCTTTATTCCTCGGTCATTGAAGGCGCGGACGCGGCCTCGTCGGTCGTCGACGCGGGCACGGTCTCGGTCGCGGGCTCAGGCGCGGGCTCAGGCGCGGGCTCGGGCTCGGGCGCGGGCGCGGGCTCGGGCGCGGACTCGGGCTCGGGCGGCGGGTTCGGGTCGGCCGTGTTCCGGGCGCGGATCTCCTCGTTGAAGATCTCGCCGTCGGGCGTCGCGCCGACGAGCTGGACGGCGCCGCCCTCCTTGATGGCCCCGCGGACGCGGTCGCGCATCTCGTCGGCCTCGGTGGCGAGCTGCTCGCGGCGCTCGCGCCACCGCGCCGCCAGCTCGGCGTTCTCCGGCAGGTAGTGCCGCTCCGCCGACCGCCCCGCCATCCGGCCGAGCGGCACGACCAGCGGCGCGCCGACCGGGTGCGCCCCGAAGTCGATGGCGTTGTACCGCGCGTCCTGGCTGCGCACCCAGGCGATGAGGCGCTTCGCGTCCTCCGGGTCGCTCGCGACCCCGTGCACCGTCATGACGTCGTTGTAGTAGCTGAAGACGGCGAGGCGGTCGTGCGGGCGCCGGGGGTTCACGCGGTGGTCCAGCCGCGGAAAGTCCGGGTGGATGCCCGCCTCGTCGGTCGCCGGCTTGCGCCGCCCATTCGTACCCTTCGCGCGCGGCATCGGAATTTAATAAAGGCGGGACCCGTCCCGCAGGATCGACTGGAGCTCCGCGTCGTACTGCCGGACGGCCTCCCGCCGCCGCGGCCGCCCCGCCCCGCACCGCTTCCCGTTCCGGTTGTACTGGAGGTCGCCGAGCGGCATGACGTCGAAGCGGCGGGGCCACCGGTAGTACGTGACGGGGGCCGAGCCGCTCTGGCTGAAGACGAGGCAGCAGCCGGCCCGGCTCGCGTACCGCTCGACGTAGGCGATGAACCGCTGGTTGTCGCGCGTCGCGAAGCCCTGGCCCTCCGGCGTCCCCAGGTTCCCGCGGAAGATGCGGTCGTACAGCGTCTTCCGCGCCTCCTGCATCCGCACCGGCATGACGAAGAGGAAGTCGACCTGCGACAGGGTCGAGGGGTTGATGTAGTTCGGGTTCTGCGCCGTCATGACGATGCTAACGTGCAGGTGGCGCATGTTGTCGACGAGCTTCGTGAACGGGCAGTTCTGGGCCCGCTTGAAGGCCGGGCTCGCGCCGCAGTCGTCGAACACGATGCACTGCCGCCGCGGCTGCCGCCCGTTCCCCGTCGCGAGGTCGACCTCGATGCGGCGCCGCTCGATGTACCGCTCGAGCTCTTTCTCCGTGACGTCGCCGTACCGGCAGAAGGCCGGCGGGATCGCGCCGTCGGCGAGGGCGCGGCTCCCCTCGGACCCCCCGTACAGGACCCACGTCTCGACGCGCTGGTCGATGAACTGCATGAGGAAGCGCGCGAGCGTCGTCTTGCCCTTGCCGTGCATGCCGACGAGGAAGAAGAAGCACTGCGCGAGGTCGGCCGGCCGGTTCAGGTAGAACCGCACGGGGTCCCACGGGTCGAGCGGCGGGACACGAGCCGCCATGCGTCCTGCTGCACAGGCGTGGGCAGATAATAAAATTGGTGCGTGGGGCCGATCTCGCCGTGCAGCCGGGCCCACGCGTCGGCGAAGGCGGCGAGGGCGGGGTACTCGCCGCGGGCCCAGGGGTCGTCGAGGGCCGCCCAGGCCACGAGCGCCTCCCGAAGGTGGGAGGCGGGGACCCGCGTCATCGTCGCCGCCAGCGCCACCGTGTCCGGCGGGCGCCCGTCCGGCCTGCCCTCCGCCTGCATCGGAAATATCTGAGCAGGCAAACGCGATGGGCAACGACAACAGCAGCATGGCGCCGGCCGGCCGGACCGGCTCGGCCTACGACAACAGCCACCCCGCCTACCGCGGCGACCTCGAACCGATGCACCCCTACGGCGGCCCCGCCATGCACCACCGGGGCGCGGGGTGCGGCGTCGGGTGCGGCAGGGGAGCCTGCCACGTCGGCCGGACGCCGCGGCTCGGCGGCTGCGAGACGACGATCCGGCCGGACCTCGCCGACCGCTTCCCCGACCGGCCGGTCCTTCCGCCCTGGCCACAGAGCACGCGCGCCAACCGCCTCGACACGCAGGACCTCCGCGGCGACGCCCCCGGCCGGCGGGCCGGCGAGCTGACGTCGATGCACCCGATCCACTACGCCGGGGACCCCGCCTGGATCGACCCGCGCCGCCACGACACGACGCACCCGGGGCACCGCGACCAGCAGTACAGCCCGTACGGCTGCGGCATGGGCGTGCGGCGGTAAGCGGCCATTTAAACACCGGACTGGCTCCGGCACATCATCTGGTCGTCCAGGAACGTGAAGAAGAGGAGGAGGCGCACGTCGGTCATGTGGCCCGGTATCTCCACGGCTTTCGTGTAGCGCGCCTCGGGCTTCGCTGGGTTCGCGTAGTAGAGGGCCATCTTGGCGATCTCGTCCCGCACCCGGTTCATCACGATGCGGTCGTAGGGGTTGACGATGTGGGGATAGGCGATGATCTGCTGTCCCACCCCGTACTCGAATAGACGCACCGCGTTCACTACGTTGAGGTCATTGGAGAACCAGTCGCACTTGGAGACGCTCGGCATCGCGTAGGCGAGGGCGCAGACCATCCGTGGCATGCTCTCGATCGACACCCTGAGTCCCTCGAGCGTCGTTCCATCGTCCTCCAGGAAGACCTTGGTCGTATCGAGGATCTCGAGGATCGGCTCCGTTGCACTCATGGCTCCGAATAATTTAAAATGGCCGACCGCGGCTTCAGCTACCTCTTCACGCCCGACTGCGCCCGCTGCGCGACCCTCGGCCCGCCCTACGAGCTGTGGCACGGCAAGCCCTGCTTCCTCGCGCTCTCGAGCCCGCAGCGCCGCGTCGACGTCCCACCGTGATCCGCGCGCACATCCGCGTCCAGGGCGACCTCACGCGCGAGGAGGTCATGCGGCACCTCCAGGACGACCCGCTGCACCGGTACGACGGGATCGTCGGCGGCGAGTTCGTGGACGACCCGCACTACCAGGACCTCGAGCCGACCCGCTTTTAAAGGGCGCCGTTCCGCGCCGCCATGTTCACGCGGACGCCGGCGTTGCCGCGCTCCCGGTCCCGCTCGCTCCCGGTGTAGGTCGCGACGAAGGCGCCGTAGCCGTTCTGCACGGTGCCCGAGGCCCAGGACCGCGTCTGGTAGGACTCGCGCGACCGGTAGCAGGGGTCGCGGTGCCGCCCGGCGTCCTCGTGGATGCCCGGGAGGCTCGCGTGCTCGGCGCGGCCGCCCCAGTCGTTGCGGAAGCTGAGCGTCTCCCGCCCGACCGTCCGGTCCTTCGTGTTGGCCAGGTCGCGCGCGCGGTGCTCCCGCACGCCGCCCCAGGCCCGCTCGTGCGCCGCGTTGCCGCCCCAGTCGTTGCGCCGGCCGGTCGGGGCGTAGACGTGGCGATGCGCCATCTCGCCGACCGTCCGGTCGCCCCGCGGGTGCTCCGTGTAGGCCCGGTCGACGGAGGCGTCGTAGGCGGCCGTGTTCACGCAGGCCCGGTCCATCTGCGAGCGCGCGTTGGCCTCGGCGCGCCGGCGGTACACGTCCCGCCAGCCCTCGCCGACCGTGACCTCGGAGCCGCGCACGCACCGCGCCGTGTCGCGGCCGTACCGCTCGTAGATCGGCATGGGCGCGCGCGCCGGCTGGAGGACGCCGCGGCTCGTGCCGTTGCGCAGGCTCACGTCGTCGACGACGGGGTTGCAGCTGTAGTGCTCGCGGGCGCGGTCGCGCAGCGGGATGATCGACATGGTGTTGCCGGGGGGAGAATTTACTGGGTCGCGCCTACATGCCGCCGAGGAGGACGGCGTCGGGCGTCGGGATCGGGGCGAACTGGTTCGTGATGTACACGGAAATGCCGATGAGCAGGCCGACGATGAAGAACTGGATCGCCCCCATGATGATCCGCCCGAGGCCGTCGCTGGCGCTGAGGTTGAGGACCTTCAGGAGCCCCTCGATCGCGCCGTTCACGTACGACTGAACCGACTTGCCCTTGTTGAAGCCCAGCTGGTACAGCATGATGGCGGCGCTGGCGACGGCACCGAGGAGGAGGTAGGGCCACAGGACTTCCGTGAAGTACGACATCGTCAGGTTGTCGTTGTTGGTGACCTCCTCAGATATTTCCGGAACGCGCCTCGAGCCGCGCAACCGCCGGGCTCGCCCAGTCGAAGGGCGCCACCGCCGCGTGCGTTTCGTCGCCGTCGCGCGGCCACGGCCAGGACTCGGGGAGGCGCTCGCCGGCGCGCACCGCCGCCCGCCCCGCCTCGACCAGGCCCCACACGCGCGTCCAGTAGGGGAGGAGCGCCTCGAGCAGGTCGCGGTCGAGCCGCCAGTGCGTCAGGTGCAGCGTCGGCGGCCACACGCCGCCCGACTCGGCCTGCACGACGAGCGCGTCGGGGATGCCCGCGCAGACGCAGTGGAGCGTGCACTGCACGAGGTAGTGCGCGGGCACGCGGCTCCCCTCGACGACCCGGACGTGCTCCCACTCGCGCGCGCCGACGACCTGCCGCCGCTCGCCGTCCTCGTCCTCCTCCTCGAGCACGAGGTTGTCCTGCCGGAAGCGGCCGCCGTCGCGCGCCGCGACCCACGCCTCGGTCGGCCCGGGCTCGACGCGGCGGCGGCTCGGCGCCTTCAGCTCGAGGACGACCGGGCGGCCGCGCCAGACCGCGAAGCCGTCCGGCGTGCTCGACATCCACGGGACCGTCGGGTGGTGCACGCGCCCGCCGCCCGCGCAGGCCGCCACGTCCGGGAGCTGCCCGAACCACCGCAGGATCTGCGGCTCCATCCGGTTGCCGTAGGCGAAGAGGGCCTCGGTGAACGCGTCGACCTCGCGCTCGGCCTGCGGGAAGACGCCGCCGCGGACGACGTCGCGCGTCGAGCCGTAGGCCGGCCGCCGCAGCCGCCCCGTCCCCGCCGCGAGCGGCCCCGCCCACAGCCCGGGGTGGCCGCGGGGCGCGAACGGGAGCGTGTTGTACGCCTTGCTGCTCGTGAACATGCTCTCGCCGCCGGTCCGCTCGTGCTCGCCGGCGTCGGCCCGCGCGACGGCCGCCCGGTAGACCTCGAGTGCGTCCATAAAATAATAATGTCCGCCGAGATCAAGCGGCAGATCGCCGCCACGAGGGCGGAGCAGCAGGCGGCGGAGCGCGAGCTGGTGGCGGTGGAGGCGGAACTGAGCGCGTACAAGGAGATGTGCGCGCGGAGGGACCTGGTCAAGCGTCGCATGTGGACGCTCGAGGTCGAGCTGGAGAAACAGAGGTGCGCGATGGAGCATGCCGAGGCGCGCGAGTGGCACCGGGGTCGCTTCTTTGTCCTGATCGATGCCCACCTCGACGAAGCCCGCATTTACAGGAACGAAGTCGGCGGAGGCTGTGGCACGCGCCGCGAGCTCGACGAGGCCTCGACCGACGCCTGCCCGCACCGGCTGGAAAAGCACGCGGTCGCGCTCCAGCGAATCCTGGAGGACCCGACGAACGAGCAGGCCCTGCACGAGCTCGTCGAGCACGTCCGCCGCCACCTGCACACCATCGCCTACCTCGTCCGCATGCTCGAGGACGTCGGGGCGCTCAACGCCTATCCGCCGCACCGCACGGAGGCGGAACGGCTGCACCGGACGATCATGCTGCTCCTCGAGGTGCCGACGTTCGGCGTCGCCGCGGAGCGCCACCATGCGGACAACCAGATGGGCTTTTAGTTACGAAACGCTCGGGCCGAGCGACCGGATCGTGATGGCGCTGCCGGTCGCGACGTCGACGTTGTCGGTCGCGTTGTTAACGAACACGCTGACGGTCCCGCCCGCCGGCACGTTCAGCCGGTCGTGGATCTGGGCGACGTAGCTGCCGGCCAGCGCCGGCCAGACCGTCGTCACGGCGGGCGCGCCGTTGATGTTGAGCGTCACGAAGGTGTTGGCGGTGGCGCCTGCCGGCTGGAGCGTCAGCGTGACGTCGATCGCGTGCAGGGCGGCCGTCGCGCCGTTCGTATACGTATACGTTCCGGCGTCGAAGCGGGTGCCGCCCGCGCCGTCGTCGTCGTAGGTGATGACGCTGAACGGGACGATCTGCGCACCGCCGGACGGGATCGTCGTCTTGCCGGACGTCGCCGCGCGGGCGTTGGCCGAGGCGAAGGCGCCGCCCACACCGGCCTCGAGGAAGTCGCAGCGGACGACGACCGCCTCCACGGTCTTTAGCTTGCCATTCGGTTCCGTCATCGCGTGTCCATCCTGCGATAAAATAATGAAATAATGAACGACCGCGACCTCGAGGACCTCGCGCGCGCCGATTACGCCGCCTGCGACTGCTGCTGGTGCGCCAGCCTGTGCCACGGCGTCCCCGGCGTCTACGACCCCTGGATGGCCGAGCGCCTCCTCGACGCCGACCCCGACGCCTTCCTCGCGAGCACCGTCATCGACTACTACATGGGCGAGCCGCCGACGTTCTACCTGCGCCCGCGCAACCTCGGGCAGGACGGCGGCCGGGTCGCCCCCGCCGCCCCCTCGCTCGAGCCCTGCGTCCACCTCGGCCCGGCGGGGTGCCGGCTGGACCGGGCCGACATGCCGCTCGGCTGCCGCTCCGCCTACGGCTGCCGCCGCACCGGCGTGGACATCCGCGAGGCATGGGGCGGACCGAAGGGGCGCAGCGTCTTCCGCCGGTACGTCCTCGCGGCCCGCCGGCGCGACCCCGGCTTCGTCGCGCCCTACACCTACTACTGGAAGGTCGGCCTGGCCGACCCGTCGTTCGAGCTGAACCGCGCGATCCTGACCGCGATGGCCGAGAGCCGGCAGCGCGTCGTCCGGGCGAAGTACGCCCTGCACGAGGTCCGGTGCGCGACCGACCCGGCGCACGCGTCCGCATGCCGCCCCTGGCCGTAGCTATTTTTGGCGCGGCTATTTTTGGCGCGGCCATTCTTGGCACGTCGGCTTATTTAATTACAAGCATGTCCACGTGGAGCATCTGCTTTTGTTACCAAGAAGACGGCCAAGAAGTCGTCCGCTACGCCCCCGCCGACCGGCCCGTCGGGAACCGGTGGTACGAGAAGAAAACGACCTCCGACCGCACCTACACGCGAACCTCCCGCATGCCCACCTTCTGGACAGGAACGTCCGGAGAAACGTGCAGGCAAGAGCTAGAGGAGGACACGGAGCTCGCGGACATCCCGCCCGCCGTCCTCGGCACCAAATACGTCCTGGTGAATAGGCCCGAAGTCTATCTCATCCTGGACATCCCGGTGCAGGTCGATGAGCACGTCTTCCGGCTACCCGCGACCTACAAGGACGGACGGTGGCTCGCCGTCTGCCTGGGCAAGGACGGGGAGCTCCATGGACTACACGTCCCCGACGCCTACGTGTCGGACATGCTGATCACGCCCCGCATCTACTACGGGAAGCGGTCGTCGATTACGACCCACGACGACGCGTATATCAGCGTGTCCAACGTCGACGCTGTCGTATGTTCGGCCGCGCCGTACACCCTCCGGCGCAACGGCGCGCCCGCGCAGGTCGTCTACGTGGCGAAGATCGGGACCAAGCGCTACCGCGTCATGTCAAATCGTTGCTACAACCTCCTCCTCCTCGTCGCTCGCCCGATCCAGGACGACGACGACCTCACGCCGACCTCGTCCCACGACGAGTCGGAGGAGCCGTCCGGGCCGGACAAGGCCGAGCTGGGCCGCCTGGCCGAGGACCTCGGCACGACGAAGGCGGCGGTGGCCCGGCTCGAGGCGGGCATGGTGGACATCCAGACGGCCGTGCGCACCGTCGGCCGGGTCATCACCGAGTACGCGGCGAGGCCCCCGGCCCCCGACGCCCACGCGATCCGGCGGACCGCCGAGGAGGCGGCCCTCCTCAACTACGACACCAAAGTCCGCGAGTTCGGCAGGCTGTTCCGGCGGCGCGAGGAGGAGCTCCTCGAGCGGGCCCGGGACCTGTCGACGACGGAGTTCCGGGTCGCAAAGGAAGAGGCGCAGGTCGATGCCGCCCGTCGCGCCGTACAGGACGGCGAAAAGGCCATGCGGAAGCGCGAGGCCCGCCTCGAACGGGCGGAGGCCGCGTTGACGGAGGTCGAGGCGGTCGTGACGAAGCGCGTGGCGGCGCTGGACGAGCGCGAGGCCCGGCTGAACGCCGCCCTCGCCGAGATCGATAAGACGCGCGAGGAGGCGAAGGCCATGCTGCGCGACGCCGAGGCCGCCGTCGCCGAGTTCGCGCGGAAGAAGCTCAAGGCGAAGGCCGGCGTCGACTGGCCCGCCGAGCCGGACCCCGAACCGGTCCCCGAGCCCGAGGCCGCGCCCGAGCCGGCCCCGTCGCTGTTCACCAACCGGCCCACGATCAAGGAGTGCCCCACCCACTCGCGGCGCCCGTCCAACGTGGCGATGGACCAGTTCAGACGTACCGGCGTGTCCATGCACACTCCTCACATGCGCGTCCCCATGCAGTAAATCATTCCGCCATCTTTATTCTAAAAATAGCGATGGGCGCGGCACACAGCTACGAGCTGTACGACCCACTGCCCGCATACTACGACCCGGATGCCGTCGCGGCCGAGCCGGACGAGGGCCCGGACCCCGGGCCGGTCGAGGCCTTCGAGCCGCGGCCGCCGGTCGAGGCCGTCCCGGAGGAGGGGTCGAGCCGGCCATCGCCGCCCGCGCCGAAGGGGGCGCCCGCGCCGAAGAAGGCGCGTCCGAGCCGGCCCCGAGCGCCGACGCGCGTCTCGCCGTGCGGGCCGGTCCCGGTGTACGACTGCGACCGATCGATAAGGGTTGGCCGGGACGGGACGACGTACCGCGCACAGGCATGCCGGCTGCCGAACGGGGCGACGCAGTGGCGGTGGGTGCCGACTAAATGAGGACCACGACGACCTTCGAGTCGGCGGTGAACGGGTAGACGCGGTCGTTCTGCGGCTCGACGAGGACGAGCTCGCCGCCGTTCAGGAGGGCGCAGCACATCATGTGCATGTCGGTCAGCTTCTCCGCGTCGCCGAGCTTGAACCGGCCGACGACGAGGCCGATGCACATCGGCTTCGAGCCGCTCGCGCGCATCACCGCCTCGGACGTGCGCCCCTTCAGGACGAAGCTGAAGTCGTCGCAGTCGCCACCCTCCGCCTTGTAGGGGTAGCGGTCGGTGCCGTCGCGCTCGAGGTAGGCGTCGAGGATCCGCCGCTCCCACATGAGGTACTCGCTGTCGACGGCGTACACGAAGGCGTTCTCGCCGACGACCGACCGCACCGCCGCCACCATCTCTTTGGCCGGGATGGGCTGGCCGTCGGTCGTGACGTCGATGAGGAAGGCCTGCTCGGCCGCCGCGATCTTGCGGAAGGGGTGCCGCAGCCGGCGGCGCGCGTTCTTCAATGCCATCCTGCTTTCCTCGCTCGCATAATGTGCGATCGCACTACGGGGCCATCACGCGGCCCTTGCCGTTGCCCGAGGCCCGCGGGAGGTAGCTCGTGTAGGCCGCCTCCTTCATCAGCGTGTACCCGTCCTTGCCCATGCTGCTGCGGTAGATGTGGCAGCCCGGGTCCGCGCTCGATCCGTAGTCGAAGCCACCCAGCGCCGTGCCGGCCGAATGGTAGGCGTTGACGCGCTTGAGGCAGTCGGCGGGTGAGTCGGTGCCGGCGTGCAGGAAGTAGGCGTTGTCCTTCGGCATGATGCGGTGGCCGGCGTTCGGGTAGAGGCCCGCCACCGGCTTGCTGCGGTGCTCGGCCTCGTATGCCATGACGGCCCCGATGATGATGGCGGCGATGAGGAGGATCCAGCCGATCGAAAGCATTGCGCTATGTATAGGCGGTTGAGAAAAAAAGCCCGCCGGCGACCCCGTCCCACCGGACGCGCAGGGCCCGCGGGCGCCCGACGACCCGCTCGACGCGGTAGCCCTTCGTCCGCAGCGTCGTCTCGAGCTCCCGGAGGATGGCCTCGGTGGGCGCGCGCGTCAGGGTCGGCAGGTCGTACTCCAGCTCCATCCGCCCCGCCCGCCCCGCCCGCACGATCGCCCGGTCGAGCGCCGGCAGGAGCCGCTGCGCGTCCTCGCGCGCGAGGTCGGCCCGCCGCCGCGCGATCCGGTGGGCCTCGGGGGCCGAGCGCAGCGTTCCGCCGCGCATCCGAATATTCTTTGCCCGGCAGATGACGGACGTCGGACAGTGCGTCGTGCGGTACACCGCCGCCCTCAGCCTCGCGCTCGCCGCCTTCTGGGTCCTGATCTGCCCGTGCCGCGCCGTCGGCCGGTGCCACTGGCAGCGCATCGGCGGCGCGATCCTCGCGGCCGTCGCCCTCCTCTACGCCGACAACGCGTTCCTGCCGCCGAAGCGGGCTTAAAAAGTTTTGCGGCGCGCCGGATGAAGCGGAGGCGGAGGCGCACCGAGGAAGGCCGGACCCTCACGCTCGCGCAGCTGCGCGCCGAAACCGACGACGGGCCCGCGCCCGAGCCCGAGCCCGAGCCCGCCCCCAAGGCCCGCCGGCGCGAGCGCCCCGACCCCGTCGCCCAGTCCGCCTACCTCCGCGCCGCGATCGTGAGCAAGCTGGCCGCGCTCGCCGACGTGCCCGTCGACCGCGTCAGCGCCGTCTTCACCGCCTACGTCGACCTCGCCGTCGCCGAGCAGAAGTTCGCGGGGCGGCAGAACCTCCTCCTGAAGGACACGGACCGCCTCCTGAAGGCGATGGGCGCGGCCAAGACCGCCGCCGACGAGTGAACGGTGGAACAATGTTTAGTGGTGGCGCGTAGGCGCTTAGGCCGAGAAGACCGGGCGGTAGACGCCCTCGGCGGACTCGATGACGTTGCGGATCAGGTGGTGCACCTCGATGAACATGTCCGCGTTGATGGCGTTGGGGATCTCCGTGCTCAGGTTCTTGTAGAACCCGAGGTCGTAGTGGTCGACCATGCTCGCGTTCAGGTGGCCCGACGGGTAGACCGTGTCCAGCTTGAGCGCGAACTGGTGCACGCCGATGCCCAGGCCGGGGCTGCGGATGCCGCCGTGCCACGGGTGGAAGTGCGTGAAGGTCTGCCAGTCGTTGTGGAACCGCTCGGCGCTGTTGAGCGTGAGGCGGACCCGCTCGAGCGGCGGGCGCGCGCTCGGGATCGGCGTGCCCGGCAGGGGCCCGGTCATGTCGACGTCGACGCCGCTGAAGTCGGTCCACTCGTAGCCGCGGGCCGTCGGCGAGCCCAGGACGAGGTTCCACTTCGCGCGGAGGCGGGGGAACATGACGACGGCCTCGACGGCGTTGTTCACGCTGATCCGCTGCGTGTCCTCGGAGACGCCGGCGCGCAGGTGGTGCGTCGGGCCCTGCGTGTGCCACTGGCTGATGTTGAAGGTCGTCGGCTCGAGCAGCATGTCGCGCTCGTTCTGCGACAGGAGGACGATGAAGAGCTGGAGGTGGGCGTTCTGCATCGTGTTGCCGCCGTTGCCGTTCGGCAGGATCGCGTCGGGGTCGACGGCGCTGACGAGGCCGGCGTCGTAGGCCATCGTCGCCGCGCCCTCCGTGTGGATCAGCTGGTTGAGCGGGCGCATGCAGAGGCGGAGCTCGGCGCGCTGCTTGAACACGGCCTGCGTCGGGATCCAGTGCTGCGTGCGGTCCGGCCGCGTGCAGCCGAACGTCAGCGGGACGACGATGTGCTGGAGGAAGCGGGCGGCCTCCATCCGGTCCAGGAACGTCGGGTAGTCGCCGACGAGCTTGCCGGCCTGCTTGCGCTCGTGCCGCAGGTAGTGGTCCATGAAGTAGAGCGTGTCGCCGGTCAGCCGGTCCACGTCCACGCCGCCGACCTTCAGCTCGGCCCGCTCGATCGCGTAGTAGCCGATGGCATTCGTGTAGGCGTAGCCGTTGGCCGTGCTGCTGGCGTCGAACGTGTTGGCGACGTTCGTGTTCTCCGTCCAGGCGGGCAGGTCCCAGCGGAGGTTGATGCCGCCGAGCAGGTCGCCCGACCGGTCGAGCTGGACGGTGGCCGTGCCGCCGAACGCCAGCGTGCCCTGGATCGACTGGTAGACGTCGCCCCAGGCGTAGGGATGCATGCGGGGGTATTCGGCGTAGAAGAAGGTGCCGACGACCTCCTGGCCGCCGCCGAGGCAATCGTCGATCTTGCCCTGGGCCTGGATGTGGAGGGTCAGGCCGGGGAGCGCGCTGCTGGTCAGGCCGGAACACGACATGTTGGTATCGCGGTAGTGCCCGCCTCAGATAATTCAGCGCCAGCCCGGCGTCTGCACGAGGTGGCACAGGTCCTTGCCGCGGCCGGGGTGCGCGACCTCGCGCGTCGTCGGCTCGGCCGCGGCGGGCCGCGTCTCCACGAGGCTCTGCGTGCGGAGCCGGGCGCAGATCGCGTCCCCGCCCCGGACCGCCCGGTCCGTCAGGCGCCACCGCCGCTCCGCCTCCCGCTCCATCCCCTTCCAGTCGTCCCACTCGAGGTCCCCGCCGTACCGCCGCAGCAGGATCTTCGGGAGGGCCGGCGGCGGCAGCTCCTCCTGGCCCCACATCGCGGCCGCGTACTCCCGGAACAGCCGCCAGTTCTGGGCCCGCGGCCGCTCCTCCAGGTAGGCCCGCGCGCACCCCAGGTCGTGGAAGTAGCCGCAGGTCTGGTAGGCCGTGTGCGCGACGCCCGCCTCGTCGCGCCAGGCTTGCAGCGAGATGGGGATCTCGGCGTAGGCCGGGGCGCGGCCGCCCCGCCATCGGCGGTAGCACGACGTGTCTACCGGCGACCCGCAGTACCAGCAGCACACATCCCCCCCTTCATCCATTAATTATTTTTACATGTCGGCCGCTGAACTCATCGACCAGTGGCGGCGGCTGCACGCCGAGCTCGACGCGGCCCACGAGCAGCTGAAGGTCCAGAAGAAGCGGATCGGCGAGCTGCGCGACCTCATCATCCAGGCGTTCCGCCAGCACGGCATCTACCAGGTCGAGCTGCCCGACCGCCACGTCTTGCAGGTCCGCAGCGAGGTCGGCGGGAAGGCCAAGAAGCCCGTCCAGATCGCCGGCGAGCTGAACGAGCTGCTGGTCCGCCTCAGCATGAAGGACGCGACGAAGCGCAGCCGGACCGTCGACGAGATCCTCCAGATCGCGTTCGGCAAGAACCCGGTCGAGAAGTTCGGCCTGCACCTGATGCCGCCGCAGCACTCGAACCGCATCCTCACGTTCGCCGAGCTCGCCTAACGCGCCTCTTAATAAAAAAGAAGGCGCGATGAATGCATTCCTCGACGGCCTGGTCCCCGGGGCGCCCGCCGGCGGCCCGCCCGGCGCGCTCCCCCCTTCTGTCGCGAACGCGGCGGCGCCGTCGGTGCCGGGCATCGACGTCCCCCCGGTCGCCGAGTCGGAGGGCTGGCTCGCGAGCGTCGGCCGCCAGTTCAGCTGGTGGTGGATCCTCGGCCTGTTCGGCCTCGCCCTCGTCGTCGGCGGCGTCTGGTACTTCATGAGGCGCGAGCCCCCCCGCGAGCGGAGCCGGGACCGGCCGCGGCGGAAGGACGAGGATGCGCCCTCGACGCGCGCCCCGCCCGCCGCGCCCGCCAGCTCGCACGCCTCGCACGCGCCCGCGTCGGACCGCCCCGCGCTGGACCGGCAGCTGGTCGACCGGTCCAAGCCGGTCGAGGTCCGCCCGCCTCCCCCGGGGGACTTCGGCGACGAGCCGCAGCCCGAGCCCGAGCCCGCGCCCCCGATCGCCACCCGGACCCGGAGGCGGGTCGGGGCCCCCATGTAGCCTAAATAAATTTAGCGCACCGATGGACATCCCCCCCGCCCACGAGTCGTTCGCAGCGTACGCCGGCCAGCTGCTCGGCATCTTCCAGGCCGTCGTCCGGGGCTACGTCGAGCGCTTCGAGGAGCTGCTGGCGCTGTACGCGAAGCGCGCGGCGGAGCACGAGAAGGAGGGGCGGTTCGACCGGCAGAGCGGCGTCCTCGACCGCATCGCGCCGCTCCAGGCCCGCCTCGAGCTGCACCGCGAGGTGGCCCGGCTCCTCGCCGACCGCCGGCGCAAGCTCAACCTGTCGCAGACGTCGCTCGCCGCCATGACGGTCGGGCGGACGGCGGCGGTCGACGCGTTCGCCCGCATGGTCATGCCCGCCGAGCCGACCGACGAGGCCATGCAGGCCAGCCTGTGCACGCAGATCCTCGGCATGGTCATGGACGTCGACGTGATGCAGCGCGAGGGCTCGGCCATGATGGACCAGATGATGGGCGCGGCCGGCGACCTCGCCGAGCTGGGCGGCATACCGCCCGGCATGGCGACCGTCATGCGGACGATGATGATCGGCGGGCACCTCAGCACGAAGACCGGCGAGCCGACCTACCCGATCGTCCGCGCGTTCCTCGGCCAGCTCTTCGAGGACCCGCCGGTCCCCGAGGGCGACGAGGCCGCCGCCGAGACGGCCGACGAGCAGGCCGCGCGGCACGACCTCGCCGACCGGATGGCGCGGTCGCGCGACGAGGTCTTCCGCGCCTACACGGAGCTCCCGACGACCCTCGACTCCGTCATGGAGGCCTACCTCGCGCGGCACCCCGACGCCGACGTCGAGGTCGCCGACTTCACGTCCTCGCCGTGCCAGGAGAACATCATCGCCAACCTCGTCATGATGACGGCCGTCGCCCTGTCCCACGTCATGGCGAAGTACGACCCGGCGGGCGCGCGCGCCCAGCGGAACGTCACGCGCGGCGTCTTCAATGCGGTCCGGTCGGGCTCGGACTAGCGGCCGCGTAGCCCGCCGGCGCCGGCCGCCCGCGCCCCCGGGCCGCGAGCCGGTCGGCCCGCTCGTTCCCCGGGACGCCGGCGTGCGCGTCGACCGGCAGGACGACGGACCGATGCGCCCGCAGGAGGCGGCGCAGCTCCTCGACGAGCGGGCGGTGCGCGGCGTTCCGCACGCCCCACGTCCCGGACGCCCAGTTGCGGACGGCGTCGTTGTCGACGTGCAGCCGGAGGCGGACCGGCGGGGCGTGCCGCGCGGCCGCGAGGGCCCCGTGCAGCTCGGCGAGGCTCGAGCTCGCGTCCGCGTCCGCCGCCTCGACGCCGCCGCACAGCTCCATCCACTGCCCCGCCTCGAGCTCGTAGCACGCGCCGTACGCCATCGCGCCGGTCGCCGGGTCCCAGGTGCCGTCGGAGTACACGTCGAGCCCGTCCTCCGGCGGCGGCGCGGCCGTCTCGGCCAGCCAGGCGCGCGCCTCGCCCTCCGACCGGAACGAGCGGTAGGCCGCGCGGGGGAAGCGGCGCGTCGAGGACCGCACCTCGTCCCAGTCGCGGAAGACGCCGACCTGCCGGCCGACGCTGACGGCGTACCACTTCCGGCCCATGCTAAAAATAGTTTACTAGGGCACGGGGCCGGCGATCGTCGCGAGCTGGCGCGCGAGGCGGTCGACGGCCGCGGCGAGGTCCTCCGGGGGGCCGTCCCAGTCCCGCGCCTCCGGGGCCCAGGCGGGGCTCGAGGGCGGGGCGGGCGTCGCCGCCGGCAGGGCCGTCGGGACCCAGGCGCCGCCGCGGTACACGAGGACCTGGCCCTCGGCCGCGTCGGGCAGGATGCGGAAGGGGACGCCGCCGACCCGCAGGGCGCCGGTCGACACGGCCTTCGGGTTGATGGGCGGGTCCGTCGGCATCGTGATGGCGTGGACCCGGTGCTGCCGGGGCTGCGGCGGGGCCGCGGGCGGGGCGGGGCGGGGGCGGGCGCGGCGCATGATGCCCCGCTCAGATAATTGGCGCCGGCAATCTATTTTTAGCGCGATGAGCGACACCCCCGACCTGACCGCCCCCATCGCGAACCTGTCGATCACGCCGACGGACGCGCCGGACACATCGGACGCGTCGATGCCACACACGATCGAGCTCCCGCTCACGTGGACCATGGGGCTCTGCACCTGCCACTTCCGGACCGACCTGCGCCGCTGGACCCTCAACGGCCGGCCGATCTTCCGCGTGCCCCGCGACGGCGAGGAGGCGTTTGTCCACACGAAGGCCGGCGCCGCGCCCCTCCTGTCCCTCTTCGACCCCGCGGTCGTGGAGGCCCTGCGCGCCGAAGCCTCGGACTAGCGGCGGTGCTATTTTTGGCGGTGCTATTTTTGGCGGTGCTATTTTTGGCGGCGCCGCCGGCACCCGCAATTACATTTGCAAGCATGCCGAACCCACCCCTCGTCGTACCAGGTGTTCTGTTCATACGCGATTACAAAAAAGTTGAGCACGTATATGTGCGCAATGGCGTGACATACGTGTACATCACGTACGATCATGCACTTGAAATACCCGGAGACCACGTCGACGCCATCACCAAGTAATGGGCGATGGTGGATGCGTTGAGGTCGGAGAACGACCGCAAAGACTAGCTGTAATAAAGGGCGCTGACGTCGATCGGGCTCGGGCGGGCGTTGCGGGCGAGGGCGCGGACGACCGGGGCCAGCTTGGGCTCGCCGTAGGCCCAGTCGAGGAGGTCGACGTACGGCAGCGTCGGCAGCCCGAGGCCGCCCGCGTTCCGCTCGAGCAGGTCCCGCACCTCGGCCTTCCGGTACGCCTTCGTGAGCCGCTCGAGGGCCCGGCGCTGGTCCAGGCAGTTGCGCTTCGTCCGCGTCCGCCGCCGCGCGCGCTGGTCGGCCGTCGTCACGCTGATGCACAGGCGGCGCCGGCGCGGCTGGCGCTGCTTCGGCTTGGCGCCGGGGCAGTCGGCCTGGACGACGACGATGCCAACGGGCGCCGGGGTGGGAGCGGGCGCCGGAGCGGGGGTGGGCGTGTAGGGAACGGGGGCGTAGTCGGTGGGCGCGGGGCCGGGGGCGGGGTCGGCGGCGGCCTCCTCGGCGAGGCTGGTGGGCCGCGGGAGCGGGTCGGGGCCGGGCGGCTCGACGAGGTCCGCGAAGTCGATGTCCGGCGGGGCCGGGGCCTCCGGCGGGCCGTCCGCGGGCGCGGGGTCGCCCGGATCGCCCGGCTCGCCTGGGCCGTCGCCCGGACCGTCGCCCGACTCGCCTGGCCCACCCGGACCGTCGCTTGGCGCGGGCTCGGGCGCGGGGTCGTCGCCCGGCACGGGGGCGGGCTCGGGCGTGGGCGGGCGGCCGGCCGCGATCTCGTCGGCGACCGCGCGGGCCTGGGCCTCCGCGTCGGCGCGCGCCTCCGCCGCCGCCCGCAGCATGTCCTCGCGCTCGCGCGCCGCCCGCTGCCGCTGCCGCGCCGCCTCCGCCGCGCCCATGCCCGGCCGCGCCAGCGCGCGCAGCGCGAAGTACCGCTCGCGCGCCTCCTCGTCCATCCCGCCGTAGCCGGGGTCGGGGGGCTCGCCGCCGCCGCCGGGGGCCGCGACGAGGACGTCGAGCTTCGCGTTGACGCTGCTCAGCTCGTCCTCGATGAAGCCGAGGCGCGCCGGGACGACCGGGTCGGCCGGCCGCGCGAGCCGCCGCTCCAGGCCCTCGAGGTACTCGAGGAGCTGCCGGTGCTGGTCGGCGAGGGCCGCGCTCAGGGCGCCGTCGCGCTGCCGCATCCGGGCGACGAAGTCCTCGACGAGGGCGGCGTCGCGCCGGTGCCCCTCGTCGCTCGCCGTCGCGTTCCGCATCCGCTCGAGGGCCCCGAGGAGCCGCTGGTCGCGCTGGTCGAGCTCGCCCGGCAGCGCGCCCACGATCCCCTCGAGCATCTGCCGCACCTGCTCGAGCGGGACGACCTGGGGGCCGCCGGGGGTCGCCTCCAGGCGCACGCGCAGCCGCTCGGCCTCCGCCTCGGCGGCGCCGCGCTCGGCGACGGCCTTCTTGTACGCGGCGTCGAGTTCCTTGTACCGCGCCGCGGCGTCGGCCGCGCTGGCATCGAAGGCGCTCCTCGCCGCCTCCAGCGCGTCCGCCCGCTCCGCGTCGGCCTGCGCCTGCGCCCGCGCCCGCTCGAGGGCCTCGGCGTTCGCCCGGGCGCTCGCGCCGGCCTCGTCGGCCCGCGCCTCGGCGGCCCGCAGGCCCTGCTGCGCGGCCTCCAGCTGCGCGCGCAGCGTGCGGGCGCTCTCGTCCGAGCCGGCCGCCGCGGCGTCCACCTGGGCCCGGAGGTCGACGATGTCCGCCTCCAGCGCCCGGGCCCGGGTGAGGGCGGCGTCGCGCTCCGCCTCGATCCGCTGCCCGAGGCCGACGGCGGCCTCCCGCTCCGCGTTCGCCCGGGCGAGGGCCTCGGCCGCCTCGGCCGCCCGCCGGTCCACGAACTCGTCCGCCGCCCGCCGCTGCTCCGCCAGCGCGGCGTCCTTCTCCGCCTTCGCGGCCTCGAGCGCCTGCGTCAGCTGAACGGCCCTCGCCTCCGCCGCGCGGGCCTCGTCCCGGGCCGCCGCCACCTCGCGCGCGTTCGTCGCCGCCTGCGCCTCCGCGGCGCGCGCCGCGTTCTCGGCCGAGCCGGCCCTGGCCTCCGCGGCGGCGGCCTTGCCGTTCGCCTCCGCCACGAGCTGCTTCGCCACCGCGACGTCCCGGCCGGCCTCCTCGAGGTCCCGCGCGTACCGGGCGCCGGCGGCCTGCGCCTCGCGCGTCGCCGCCTCCAGCTGCGCGCGGGCCTCGGTGAGCGTCTGCTGCAAGCCCTGGTTCGCGGCGCGCATCTCCTCGAGCCGCGCCTCGACGGCCGCGTGCGCCTCCTCGCTCCCGGCGGTGCCGGCGAGGGCGGCGTTCAGGCGGGCCGTGAGGTCCCCGACCTGGCGCCGCAGCGGCTCGGCCTCGGCCTCCGCCCGGGCCTGCGCGACCCGCAGGTCCTGCTGCGCCGCAGCGAGGTCCGCGGTGAGCCGCCGCTCCCGCCCGTCGAGCGCCGACACCCTGGCCTCCAGCGCTTCGACGCGGGCCTTCGCCTGGCCGACCGCGGCCTCGGCGGCCGTGCGCGCCTCCAGGTTCGCCTGGTTCGCCCGCCGCGCCTCGGCCAGCTGGGCCCCGGCGTCGGCCGCGTCGTTCAGCCGCCGCCGGGCCTCGGCCAGCTGCGCGCGCGTCGACTGTAGCTCCGCGTGCACCGTGCCCAGGGCCTCGTTCTCCCTCCTCAGCCGCGCGACGTCCTCCCGCATGGCGTTGAACTCGTCGAGGAGGCGCCGTTGCCGCGCGAGCAGGTTCGTTCGGACGGCTTCGAGCTCCTGGTTCCGCAGCAGGAGCACCTCCGGCGCCGGCGCCTGCTCGCCCATCGCCGCGAGCCGCCCGGCCTCCGCGACGTCCTCGGGGGCGGGCGCGGCCGCAGCCGCCTGCTCGCGGAGGTACGCCTCGGCCGCCGCCTGGTCGGGGTCCGGTGCCGCGGGCTCGGCCGCCATCTCGAAGTCGGGCGGCTCGGCGGGGGGTGCCGCGTCCCGCGCCTGCTGGGCCCTCAGCTCATCCGCCTCCCTCGCCTGCTGTGCGATCAGCGCCTGCGCCTCGGCGGTCCGCGCGGCCTGCGCCCGCTGCTCCGCGTCCATGATGTTGTCAGCCCCCCGTCGGAACCCCTCGACGCGCTGGGCCGCCCGTTGGGCCGCCGTCCGCTGAGTTGGGCGATCGCGGGGTGCGAGGCTGACCGTGCGTCCGCCGCTGTAAGCGCGGTTGGCCGCCGGACCGCGGGCCAGCCGGTCGACCGGTACGCCCGTCGGCGCGGCCGAGGCCCGCCCCTCGTCCCGCAGCGACCGGAACATGTCGACCCGCCGCCGCTGCGTGGTTCCGACGCTACTCTGCTGTACCGAGCTTGTTGGGGGCTGCCGGGATTGCGACCGGAAACGACGCGGGGGCGGGATCGTTGAGGACACGGTCTGCGCGGGCGCCGGGGCGGGCACCGCGCCAACGGCCGTCGCGCCCCCATCGTCCTCCGAGTAGCGGTCGGGGTATTTGCTGCCGCCGGCCGCACTGTCGTCGGGAACGTCGACGGCGGGCGGCTTGTCCGGCGCGCCGTCCCGGTTGCTCGAGCTGGGCGCGCTCATCTGGGCGGCTCAGAAAATAAAAGATGCCCCGCGCCGTGCAGGACGGCCTCCCGCGCCGCACCGACGTCTACTGGCGCTCGGTGGAGAACGAGCCCAACCTCCGGCTCCCCGCGGGGGCCACCTGGATCCTCGGCGTCGACGTCGGCGTGCGCAACCTCGCCCTCGCCCTCGTCGCGTGGTGGGCCGGCGTCGAGCACATCGTCGCCCTCATCCACTACGACGCCGGCGCCGACATCGGCGCGGAGCAGAACGCCGCCCTGCGCGCGCAGGTCCTGCCCCTCTTCGAGGACCTGATGTGCCTCGTCAGCACGGCCGGCGGCGCCGGCGCCTACCTCGCGATCGAGCAGCAGCAGAAGCAGACGAACGACGCCTACATGGTCGAGGTCGCCGGCCTCCTCGAGGGCGCGTTCTGCGAGACGCACGCGTCCTACCTGGGGACGCCGGACCCGCGCGCGATCCGGAAGGTGCAGCCGTCGGCCCAGACGAGCGTCGCGATGCAGCGCCGCCTCCTGCCCGACCGCCGGCCCGTCCCCGTCACCGGCCGGGTCGAGAAGAAGGCCCGCGCCGTCGCCATGCTCAAGAACTGGCTGGAGGACCGCGGGCACGCCGGCGTCTCCGCCGACTACGACGCGATGCTGTCGCGCGTCGGCCGCGGCGGGACGATCGTGAAGGCCTGCGACCGCCGCGACCACGTCGCCGACGCCTTCCTGTGCGCCATGTCCCTCGGGTTCGCCCTGAACCTGGACCGGGCGCCCGAGGACGGCCCGGCGTGAGAAAGTTTTTTTAAGAAAACGTACCAAAAAATGATCTATATTAGGAATCCTTATTTCACATTTGAACAAGTGTTCAACTCGATAACGTTTTCCGCGGGGGGACGGGTCGGCCGGCCGCCCAAAAAATAATTCTCACGCCTTTTTTCTAGGCCGGCATATGTTGCCGACGAAGAGCCCCTGCGACTACGTCGACCCGGCGGACCGGCGCGTCACCTACGCGCCCTCGACCAACGAGGCGATCATGCACGGCGCCTACCGACTCGAGGGCCGCGGGCGCCAGCTGTTCCTGGACGGCCGGCTGCGCGACGCGGCCGACAGCGCCTCCGAGTTCGGCCTCACGACCAGCATGACGACCGGCGGCGTCAAGAGCATCGAGCTCGTCGACGCCCTCATCCCGGTCGCCGGCGCCGAGCAGTTCGTCTACCTCGACGTCAGCGTCGACCGCGTGCCCCTCGAGCTCGTCGTCGGCGTCGACGGCGCCTGGCACACGGCCGTCGTCCCGCTGAGCCACGCGTCCGGCGGCTTCGTCAGCCTGCGCGACGTGACGCACCGGCGCTACATCTACCACTTCCTGCCGCACGTCAAGAACCTCGGGCGGGACTGGCGCGTGACGCTGCGGACCCTGAACCCGGCCACGCAGGCGTACGTGAATTATCCGCTCCCGGATGACCTGGACCCCGCGAACAACGTCGGCCTGACCTTCGAGATCATCGACTTCCACGGATGAGGGGGCACCCACTGCACGACCTGTGGGGCACCGTCTTCGCGACCTTCTTCGCCGTCGCCCTGTACGACATGATCACCCGCCCGGTCGACGGCTACCGCCGCATCTTCTACTTCGCCATCGCCCTCGTCGCCGCCGCCGCCTGGTACGGGAACCGGCGGCAGGTCGGGGCGGCCTAGTAAATTCCGAGCGCGGGAAGATGGACCGCCGCCCCCGCCCCGCCCACACGCCGCTCGTCCCGAACTGGGACGCGCGCGCCGTCGCCCTGACCGGCGGCCCCAACGCCGTCAGCGGCATGGCCGCCGCCGAGGCCGCCTACGACGAGGCCGCGGCCCGCGCCGCCTACTACCGCCGCCTCCAGCTGCCCGCGGGGACCGTCATTTACGATGAGGGCGGCCGGCTCGTGTACCGGCGCGACTAGCTACCACACGAGGGCGGGCTGCTCGTGCAGCGCGTGCAGCGTCCCCCGCGCGTCCTCGGCCGTCGACAGGACGACGGCGTCGCGCAGCGTGCGCAGCCGGCCCCAGGCCGGGGGGACGTCGGCCTCGGCGACCCACCGCGTCCGCCGGAGCACGATCGTCGCGGCCGTCGACGTCGTCCGCCAGCCGGGGCGCACGCGGACGTAGGCGTGGACGACGGTCCGGCCGGCCTCGAGGGGGCCCCAGCCGAGGCCGACGATGCCCTCGTGGTCGAGGCGCTCCGCGCAGCCCGTCATGAGGACGCGGTCGACCGTGTCGCCGAGGCGCTCGTTCAGGTACGGCTCGGCCATCGGCGGGTCCTGCTCGGCGAGGAGGACGTGCCAGGCGCCGCCGAGCAGCTCCCACCACACGACGACGACGCGGAGGCTCGTCGGCGGGAGGACCCGCGGGCGCGTCAGCGGGCGCCGCAGGGCCTGCCCGAGCGTCGCGTGGACCGCGTCGCCGTCCCGCTCGAGGCCGGTGAACTCGAAGCCGCGCGCGAGGAGGGCGGCGACGAGGTCCGCGCCCGCGGGCCCGTTCTCGGCGCGGACGCGGACGCTGGGCGCCGCCATCTGCTCGCGGACGGCATCGACGTCCGCCAGAACGTCGGCAGGCGCGCGGCCGCGCCCCTCGACCCACGCATCGCCGTACTCGCTGCGCGCGACATGCTCGCCGTCCATAAAATCTATTTTTGGATGAAGTCGTCGCACACGACGGAGCTCAAGCCGGTCCCCGCGCTCGCGGCCTACCCGGTCCTGACGGCCCGCTGGCGCGCCCTGCCGGGCCGGGAGGGCACCCACCTCGTCCTCGAGAACGTCACGGACGCGCCGACCCGCGTTCACGATGTCAGCGTGTACGGCGGCACGATCGACTGCGACGAGTATCGGTTTGTTCGAACCAAGCTCCCAATGCCCCTCGTGACGCACGTCGGCCCGATCCTCGGCGGCCGCGAGCGCCTCGTCCTCCTGAGCGAGCGACCCAAGGACTGCACCATCAGTATCACGCACACACCGATCGTCCAGAGCAGGTACGGCGGCGCGTGGGACGGAGATCGGTGGATCGTCGACGCCGAGAGCCACAATCACGGACCCCCGTTCTGCCGGCAGCAGGTGACGGCGAAGACGCTACTCGACATCTGCTAGGCGAGCCATCCGTCTTGTTAAAAAAGATGTTCGGCCAGCGCAGCATCCAAGCCATCATCAAGGAGCTCCAGGGCGCCCGCGTCGACGTCCGCGCCTACGCCTGGACCGCCCTTTTCGGAAACTTTGCCGCCCGGGCCACCGCCGGTGCGGCCGTCATCTACTTCACGCACCGCGTCTTCCTGCTCGTCGAGGAATCGTGTGAGTTTGCACGGCTAGACTCCAACGAGCGGCTGGCCCGCCATGTCGCGTGGCGGAAGAAGCATCGCTACGACGATGAATAATAAATGACGATCGACCTGGACGACCCGGCGGTCCGCGCGTTCCTCGTGCCCGCGGCGCCGCGCCCCGACGACCCCGCCTGCCGCCTCGGCGACACGACGTTCCAGGCGCGGCCGCTCCACGACTACGTCGACGGCCGGGTGGCGCGGCGCCTGCTCGGCGACGTCGCCCGCCTCCGGGCCGCCCCGTGGGTCCGGCGGCACGGCTACGCCTGGGTCTACATCCAGGACGAGGCGGACGAGACGAACCCCGTCTTTAACGACGCCGGCGACCTCCTCGCGGCCGACCGCGCGTACAGCCTGCTCGGCGACGTCGTCGTCGTCCGCTGCCGGCCGCGCGGCACCCGGTAATGCGGCCCACGGCTGGTCGGCAACCGTACTGTACGACTGCCCATCGGATTTTATTCAGACATCCCCAATGTCGACGTCGTCCACATCGGCCGTCCTTTCCTTCAGCTTGTGCTCGAAGTACCGGTCGAGGCCGGCGATCGCGAAGCCGCGAGCTTGTGACCAGCAGTATCTCGAGCCGCGGCGCGCGTTCGATACGTCCGTTAAGACCTCATTTGCAACGCTGGTACTGTAGGTGGGCCATGAGCATCTGGACACGTCGGCCCACGTAATGGCCAGGTGTATGGCGTGCGCGGTCGCCTTAAAGATCAGCAAGCAATTCCGGAGCTCCGAATCGACGTTGGGCGGATGGCGGATCACGTCCATCAGCAGGTGTTGCGACGTGCGGTACATGGCGAACATCTCGTCCTGAAACTCGTAGGGGACGCGGTCGAGCAGCGGCCGGAACGTCCGGCTCATGTGATTGCACAGGTCCTGAACCGCGTTGTACAGGCTCGTCCACGCGCTTTGCAGGCGCATGGCCTCCGGGACGTGCGGTTCGAAGGCCTGCATGTAGGCCACGATCTCGTCTGTGTCCGTGAGCTGCGGCGGGTCGGCGCGGTAGGTCGGGTCGGCCGTTTCGAGCAACATGCAGGTGGCGGTGCGCGCGCGGTACTTGTACCCATCCAGGGTCACGTCGAAGGACGGCTGGTCGGCGGCCGGGAGCGGCATGACGCCCTCCCAGCGGTCGCCCTGGTCGCGGAAGCAGACGGGGACGCCCTGGATCCTGCGGACGACTTGTTCCTCGGGCATGCCAAAAATAGATGTAGCTTTTTTCGGCGTGCCGGGATGCTATGGGGGTGGGTCGCGCGCCTCCTCGGCCCGCTCCTCCTCGTGCACCTCTTCCGCCGCCTCAGCTACGCGCACGCGCGCGCGCCGCCGCACGACTACGCGCTGAACGCGCTCGCCGCGACCCTCCTCGCGCGCCCGGGCGACGTCCTCCTGTGCAAGGGCGGGAGCGCCGACAGCTGCACCGTCGCCGCCTGGTCCCTGTCCGACTGGACGCACGTCGCCCTCGTCGGCCCCGACCGCGCCGTCTACGACATGACGCCGGGCGAGAACGAGCGGCGGATGAGCCTCTGGGCCTACGTCCGCGCGTACGAGGGGTGGGTCTGCTGGGCGCGCCGCCCGCCCCCGGCCGCCTGGCACGACCCCGGGGCCCGCGTCTTCCGGGAGGACCCGGCGGCCCTCGTCCTCGCGACGCTCGCGGCCGGCCGGTGGGGCGAGCTCGTCCGCCGGCTGCTCGCCGGCCGGTTCCGGCGGATGGCGCGGGAGCCACGGGCCATTTGCAGCGAGTACGTCGCGGCCGCCCTGGGCCTGCCGACGCCGGCGCACACGCACCCCGCCGACTTCGCGCCCGGCGGCCGGTACGGCGCCGAGGGCCCGGTCGTCCTCCTGACCACGTAGCGGCTGCGGGCGCCAAAAATAGCGCGCCAAGAATAGCACCGGGCTTAAAGATTTATGACGCACGACATGGCCATACACGCAGACGAACCGGCGCACGACGAGCAGGCGCGCGAGCAGGCGCGCCGCGATGCCACGAACCAGCTGAACGAGCTGAGCGCGCGGCTGCGCGCCATGATGACCGTCCACGGGGTGCGGCAGGAGCACGGGATCGTCTACGCGGGCGACGTCGACGCCGTGCGCGCGCGGATCGAGCGCGACCCCACGTACCTCCGGCGCGTCGACGGGATCGGCCGGTCCGTCCTCAACGTGGCGATCGACGCCGAGAAGCCCGACGTCGTGCGCGCCCTGCTCGAGGCCGGCGCGGACGTGAACATCGGCTCCAGCCGGTACACGCCGCTCCAGTTCGCCCTGAAGAAGGACAGCCTCGAGGTCGTCGAGCTGATCCTCGCCGCCGGGCCCGACGTGAACCTCGTGTACGAGGGCTCGGCGGCGAAGACGCCCGTCATGTACGCCATCCACAACGGGCGCCCCGACTACCTCCGGGCCCTCCTGGCGCACGGCAGCACCACCGTGTCGAACAACGGCGTGGACATCGCCACGTACGCCGCGATCTTCTCGCTGCCGTGCTTGGAGCTCCTCCTGGCGCACGGCGTGTTCCTCCGCGCGGAGCACACGTTGATTTGCCTGCTGATAGGCGGAGGTACGGAAGGCATCCGCTACGTCCTGCGGAACTGCATGGGCGAGGTCCACCAGACGGTCCGCGCGGACATGCTGGAGAACCTGGCAAAGGCCGCGACCGAGACTCATCGGCACAACGCCGCCGCCCTGTTCCGGGAGGCACTGGGCGCGACCGCGGAGCCCGAGGCCGCACCGACCGCCCCGGCCGGCCCGGACGCCGGTCCCGCGGCCGCCGTCCCCCCCGACGTCACAAGCTCGAGCTCCGGCGGCTCCTCCTCCGAGAGCGAGTTCGAGAGCTCGAGCTCCGAGTGCGGATTCGATTGACGATACGGGCCGCGCCGGCATCCGGGGCGGACCGCGCATCGGCGGTCGCTACATTGAAACGGCCCGGCGGGCGGGTGGCGCCTCGCTGATCTCGACGTAGCTGCCCGCGACGATCGTGTCCGCACCCTCGACGTACAGGTTCACGCCCACACCCGGCCCGGCCTGGAGGTAGCCCTCGCCCTCGAGGAAGAAGTGCCCGGGGGAGCGCGGGGCCCCGGACCGGCTGGGGCCGAGCATCGGGCCCGGTGGGCCGTGCCGCTGGAGGGCCGCGTAGATCGGCTGCGCGCCGGCCGGCGTCGCGATGAGGGCGTACCGCACCTTGACGCGCGGCCAGTAGCCGGCGTGGCCGATCTGCATGTATTCGTTGGGTGTCGGCGCGTGCGACGGGACTGGTTCGAAGCGGACGGCGGGCTGTCCGCCCACGCGGTAGTAGTAATCGACATGCCCGACGTCGAGGTTGTTGAAGGGGACGACGCGGGCGTGCATCTCACCCATCGGTAGGTCGCGCGCGACGGACACGCGGAACAGCGGGCGCATCGTGTCGTTTTTTCCGCCGAGATATTACCGCCGGAATATCTAGGGCGGCCAAGATGGGTAAGAAGAAGACGCCCGAAGAAGCGGACGACCGGCCGGTCGACCTGCGCGGCCGGAGCCTCGCCGTCGAGCGCCTCCTCGTCGGCGGCCGCGAGCTGCGCCCCGTGAGCGAGACGAAGGCGCGGCAGGTCGCGCGACAGGTCCTCGACGACGCCCTGCCCGGGCTGGAGGAGCGCGCGGGCGCGGCCGCCGCCGACGTCGAGGAGCGCCTCCGCGCCGACCTCGAGGCCCTGCGGACGGCGGCGTCGACGGACCTGCGCGCGGCCGGCGAGGCCGCCGCCGGCCAGGAGGCGCGCGTCTGGGCCCGCCTCGAGGACCTCGGGGCCGCCGAGGCGCAGCTCGCGCGGACGGACGACCGGCTCGCGGCCCACGAGGAGCGCCTCGGCGCGGCCGCCGACGCCCTCGGCGACCTGGACGAGCGGGTCGATGGCCTCGACACGGAGCTCGCCGCCACGCGGGCCGCCGTCGACGCCGGCGCGGCCGCGAGCCAGGCCGGCCTCGCGGGCCTCCGGGAGCAGCTCCGGGACGTGGCCGTGGCCGTCGACGACAGCGCCGAGGCGGGCCGGGCCCTGCACGACGCGCAGGCCGCCGTGACGGACGCGGCGCTGGCCGAGGTCGGCGAGCGGCTGGACGGCATCGAGGGCTGGGCGGGGCGCGCGGAGGGGCGGCTCGCGACGCTCGAGGACGTCAGCGGCAGCCTCGAGGCCAGCATCGGCGCGCACGCGACGGCCCTCGGCCTGCGGGTCGACGACAGCGCCGAGCGCCTCGCGGCCGAGCTGGCGGAGCACGCGCGGGCGGTGCGGGGGCAGTTCGTCGAGGCGGAGGACGCGATGTCCGGGCTGCGCCGCGTCGTCGCCGCGCAGGAGCCGACGCTGCACCTGCTGCGGCAGGACGTCGTCGACTTGCAGGTCGCGGCCTCGACGTTCGCGATGTACGCGAGCTACCGCCCGACGGCCGACAACGGCGTCAAGCTCGGCCCCGGCGCCGCCGCCGTCCTCGGCTGGGACCGGCCGGTCCTCCGGCACGACTCGGTGACGGTCAGCCGCGGCGCCATCCGCGTCGCGAAGGCCGGGCACTACCGCATCGACGTCGGCGTGACGCTGCTCGCGGCGGACAACGAGACGATCGGCAGCCTCAGCGTCTGCCTGGACGACGCGGTCGTCGAGACGCTCCCACTGCACCACCTGCGCCCGAACCCGCACCGCGTCTACCTGTGCGCCCTCGTGCACGCGACGCCCGAGAGCGTCCTGACGGTCCGGTTGGCGAACGAGCTCGACGCCGGCGCGGACGCGCGGCGGGCGATCCACTTTATGAGCCAGCCGGAGCTCGGCCTCTTGCAGGTCCAGTCGGTCCGCCTCGACCGCGGCTAGTCGCCCCGGGGCGCGTACGGGGCGCGCAGGTGCAGCCGCGCCCTCGTCGCCGCCACGCTCTCCGGCGACCGATCGATGGCCCAGTCGGGGAGCCGGTCGAGGCCGGCGGCGTACCCGAGGGCGAAGAAGGGCGCCCGCAAGCCGTACACGAGGACGTACTCGCCGAGCACGAAGCCCGCGAGGGCGCCGACGAAGAAGCCGCGCATGCTCGCCGTCGTCTGCCAGAAGGTCCAGCCGCGCTGGAGGAACCAGCCTTGTCCCGCCATTCTAAAAATAGATTTAGCGATGCACCCCTGGCTCCGCCTGCTCCGCCCCCGCTTCCGCACCGGCTGGTGGTCCGACCCGAAGGAGATGCACGCCTGGCTCGCGAACTACCAGTTCGGCCTGCGGCTCACGGCCGGCCTCGTCCTGGCGATCCACGCGATCGACCTCGCCGTCACGCGCGACTCGGTCCACGACGGCGCCGTCCTGCGGCTGATCCACGACGAGAAGGACGCGGAGGACGCGGCCGTTTAATCGACGTTGTACGCGACCGTGAACGAGTAGCTCTCCAGGCCGGCATTGAAGTGATCCCAGAGGGCCCGCAGGACGCCCAGCTGCCCCGTCGGCGGGAGGCCCGCGATCAGCGGCGTGAGCCGGCGCATGGCCTCGGCATACGCGCTGGCCTGCGTCTCCGGCGGCCGGATCGTCGGGCGGGCGTCGTCGGGGACGGGTACGACGATGGTGCCGTGGAAGTGCATCCGCATCACGGCCTGCTTCAGCGCCACAGCGTCCTTGCCAAGGTACTCGTCGAGCAGCGCAACGGCGGCCTGGTAGGTCCGCTCGTGCTCGGTGGTGCAGCGTATGTAGCCCTCGAGGAACTCGCCCTTCATGCGGTACGTCGCGAAGAGCTGGCGGATCGCGTCGGCGCGTGCGCCGTCGGACATGCTAAAAATAGACGGCTTTATTCGGCGCACCGGTATTCGACCGTGAAGGCGTAGTTGTTCATGCAGGCGTTGAGGAGGGCCTGGAACGCGTTGATGATGACCGCTTCCGGCGGCCCCAGGTCCTTGAGCAGCGGGCTGAGGGCGGTGTACGCCTCGGTGAAGGACTTGGCCATATCGACGGGCAGGCATGTCTCCGGCCGGCCGTCCGCCCCGACGCGGATGCGGCCGTCGACGAACAGCTGGATGCACGTGACCGCGAACAGGTCGGCCCGGCCCTCGAGGTACTCGTCCGCCATGCGCATCAGCGCCAGGTAGGCCTGGCGGTGCTCGTTGACGAGCCGGATGTGCTTCTCGGTAAACGCGGTGTTCATGCGCCGCTCGGCGTACAGCGCGCGGAGCGACTCGGGGTCGTACGGGACCAGCTCGGGCTTGGTGTCGGCCATGCTAAAAATAAATTATGGAGCACCCGGGGCGCCGGAAGCGGCCGCGGCCGCAGGGCCTGGACGTGGCGGAGCTCGCGCTGGTCCGCCAGCTGCGGCGCGCCCTCGACGTCTGCGAGCGGCAGCACGCGGCGGGCGCGCCCTACGCGGTCATGTGCCAGTTCCTGGAGATCACGCAGGCGCGGGCCCTCCTGCTCGCGCGCGACCTCGACGAGCAGCGGATCCACCGGTGGGGCGACCGCCTCCCCGCCACCGACGAGCTCCTCCCGCCGGACGACGAGTAAACTAGGGGGCGACGAGCCGCCGGATGTACCGCATCGGCACGCGCGTCGCGACCGTCAGGACGATCTCGGTCATCTCCGGGGGGAGTGCTCTGGCGAGCAGGCAGCCGCGGGCGTCGTGCGCGAACGTCAGCTCGTACGACCAGCGACACTGGTGGTGGTGGCCGTCGACACACGCCACCTCGTAAACATAGTAGTGCAAGCCGGCCTCGGACCGCTCGAGGAAGGACGCCGGGATTGGGGCGGCGCCGGCGTCGAGGAACGCCTGGATGACGGCAGTCTTCCGGTCCTTCACGACGTACCAGAGGGTCGGCCGGAGGTGGCCATCCGGGGCGTTTACGTCGAACCCCGCCTCGACGAAGGCCCGGATCACGCGCACCGTGGTGGACGTCGGGTGCAGGTACTCGAGGTACAGCTGGAAGGCCGTCTGGCCGTAGCAGTCTCGCTGCGTGTAGGCGGCGGCGGAGATCCGCCCGTCCCGCAGCCGATCGAGCATCGGCAGCAAGATCGCGTCGACGTACCCGAGGGTCTGCATGGCCGCGAGGTGAAATGCCGTCATGCGGTTGCTTCCGCCGAAGTAGACGCAGGGGTTCGCGCCCGCGTCGAGCAGGCGCAGGATCTCGGCGGCCTTGTCGGCGTCGTACGTCAGCCCGAGCTGGTGGAATGCGTCGAACAGCTCGGCGTCCCGACGTCCCTGTATGATCCGGCCGATGGCCGCGTGCAGTTCCTCCGGCGTCGTTGCGGACATCATCGCGTCCGTCGCCTCCATCGCCACGTCCATCGCGTCCATCGCAGTTTATTTATGACGTCCATCGCAGTCTATTTATGGCGCGGCCGCCGAAAATAGATCGCGCATAAATAGATGTCGCGGCTCTTCGGCGTCAGCGTCCGCGACGAGCGCGAGGGCGGCGACCGGCGCGGCGTCGCGACGCTCTGGCTCTTGCAGGCCGACGGGACGGTCCGGCAGGACGACCGCCCGCTCGACCTCTTCTACGACCTCGTCGACCCGGCGGGCCCGACGACCGTCCCGCACTTCTACGGCGGGCGGCCGGTGCGCACGCGCCGCGTCCGCGTCGGCACGAAGGCCGCCTGGCGTGCCGCGCAGGACCGCTACCGCGCCGAGCCCGAGGCGGACGTGAGCTGGCTCGGCATGAAGCCCGACGAGGCCTTCCTCATCCAGCACGGCCTGCGGCTCGGCGACTACGTCCGGCCCGGCGGCTGGACCGACGCGGACCGCGCCGACGAGGCCGACCTGTGCTTCGACGCCCTCCCCGTCCTCAGCTTCGACCTCGAGACGAGCACGAAGGACCCGGCGGACGAGGGCGCGCGCATCCTCACGATCGGCGCGCACTTCACGGCGGCGGACGGGCGCGTCGAGCGCTACGCCTACCAGCTCGGGTCCGTCGCGCCGGACAGCGCGGACCTGCCGGGGCTGCGCGGCACGGCCGTCCAGACGTTCGGGCACGTCCCCCCGAACAGCGCCCGCTCCTTCCTCCAGAGCCCGACGCTGGACCCGGCGGAGGCCGCGATGCTGGCGGCGTTCGAGCGGCTCGTGCAGCGGCTCGACCCCCGCGTCCTCCTCGGGCACAACATCGAGGGCTTCGACGTGTGCTGGCTCGTCCGCCGGTTCGAGGCGCTCCTCGGCCGCCCGCCGGCCTGGACGCTCGGGCCGGGCGGCGACGCGCCCGTCTTCTACTACGAGGTGAGCGGCGGGAAGCTCAGCCGGCGCACGACGACGCTGGACGGCCGCGTCTACGTCGACACGTGCGCCTGGAGCCGGAAGCAGATCGGCAGCGAGCGCAGCTACCGGCTCGACGTGCTCGCGCGCAAGTACCTCGGCGTCGGCAAGGAGGACGTGCCGTACGACCGGATCGTCCCCTACTTCCTCGAGGGCCCGGAGGAGCGCGGGAAGCTCGCGAGCTACTGCGTGACCGACGCGGACGTGACGAAGCAGTACGCCGACACGCGCCAGGTCCTCGCCGCGAGCTTCGCGATGGGCCGGCAGACGCACCTCGCGTGGAACCGGTTCCTCGGGCAGTCCGGGCAGGCATTCGTGTACGCGACGTACGCGCACACCTGCCTCGATGCCGGCGTCTTCCTCCCGTGGGCCCGGCACGAGCGGTGGCCGAAGTGCCGGTACGAGGGCGGGCACGTCTTCGACGTCAAGGAGGGCTTCTACGGGCCGCCGCGCCCCCTCGACGCCGACGACCGCCCGGACGACCGCGACATCGTCGTCACCGTCGACTTCATGAGCCTGTACCCGACGGCCGAGATCGCCTACAACATCTGCCCGTACACGCTCGTCGACGACCCCGACGACCCCGGTGCCGTCGGCCGCGTCGACCCCGCCGACGTCCAGACGACGCCCGGCGGCTACACGTACTGGCGGCCGGAGCGGCGCGAGGGCATCACGCGCGCGATCCTCCGGAAGTACCTCGCGATGCGCGGCGTCTTCAAGCGCCGCATGAAGGCCGCGGCCACGGCGGCCCTCCGCGCAGCTCTGAACGCGGCGCAGCTGGCCGCGAAGACGATCTGCAACACGGTCTATGGGACGTTCGGCGCGGCCAATAGCAAGGGCGGGAAGCTCCCCTGCCTCCCCGCCGCCATCAGCACGACGGCCGCCGGCCGGCACCACATCCTCGAGACGGACCGGCTCGTCGCCGACCACTTCGGCCCGATGGGCGTCGAGCGGATCGGCGGCGACACCGACAGCGTCATCCTCCTCGTCCGCATCCGGGAGGTCCGCAAGCACCCCGACTTCTGGCGCCCCTACCTCGCCGACGGCGTGACGGAGCCCCGGTGCGACCAGGTCGGCGTCGCGTTCGGGCACGCGCTCGTCGCCTGGCTGAACGACAAGTACCCGCCGCCGATGAAGATCGAGCTGGACGACTGCTTCCCCGCCTTCCTGTACGTCCGGAAGAAGGGCTACGCCGGCGCCTACTGCCAGCCCGGGCCGGACGGCGGCCTCGTGCCGATGGGCCGCCCCCCGGACGACGTGAAGACGCAGGGCCTCGAGTGCAAGCGGATGGACTGGGCGCCGATCTGCGCGGAGACGCAGTGGCACGCCCTCCGCGCGCTCCTGGGCCTCCCGCAGGACCGGTCGCCCGCCGTCAACCCCCCGCCCGCCGTCTACGCCGCCGGCTTCACCGAGATCCTGCGGTGGGCCATCGAGGGCGTCGCCCAGAACCGGTTCCCGCACGCCGTCTACCGGCTCGAGCGGGGCCTGACCAAGGACATCGAGGAGTACGCGGGGACGCCGCCGCCGCACGTGCGGACGGCCCTCCGCATGCAGGGCCTAGGCATGCCGGTCGAGACGCACGACCGGATCGGCTTCTACCTCGTGCAGCAGCAGCAGACGCGCCCCCGCCGGCCCGCCGAGCCGGTCCCCCGCGTTCCCGAGGAGGTCGAGCGGGAGGGGCTCGTCATCGACCGCCGGTACTACCTCGAGCACTACTTCATGCGGCTGATCGCGCGCACCTTCGAGCACGTCATCGCCCCCGACGACCTCTCGGCCCTCTTCGAGTCGGCGTCGCGCGGCTGGCGGCGCGAGGTCCCGGCGAGCAGCCCGTTCGCCGCCTTCCTAAAATAAATCGGAGCATGGACCCGATCAGCCGCCTCTACTGCACCGCCGCCGCCGCCTACCGCGCGCGCCGCCTGCCCCACCAGGACCCCTCGTTCGCCGTCGAGGCGGAGGGGCCGCCGCACGCGCCCCGGTTCCGCGCGACCTGCACGCTCCCCCGGGGCCCCGATGCCGGCCTGCCGGAGCGGACGGTCGGCCAGTGGTGCGGGACGAAGCGCGAGGCCCGCCGCGACGCCGCCGACGCCGTCCTCGAGGCGCTCCGCCCGCCCGCGCCGGACGCCGAGCCCGATCCCGAGGAATTTATTCCGCTCCCGCCGGCGGAAGCAGCCGAGGCTGGCGAATGAAGTCCGACGCCTCCCCGGTCCCCGCGCAGCCCGCCTCGAGGACGTGCGCGACGATGCGGTAGCGCAGGACGTGCCGGTCGTGCTCCTGGAACGCGCGCAGCATCGCCAGGGACACCGCCCGGTGCGCCTCGGCGTCCGCCGGCGCGTCCCGGTCCCAGACGCGCACGTAGCAGGTGTAGCCGTTCGCCCCGATCCGGGCGGTCGTGACGAGCTCGGCGCGCGGCCGGAGCGCCATCGCCGCCTCCGCCGCCGTCCGGCGGTACGCGTGGTCCGGCCCGGCGGCCTCGCTGACGGTCAGGAGGAGGCCCCAGCCCCGCTCGCCCCGGAGCCAGTCGTAGATCTGGCCGAGGCGGCGCGGCGCCGTCCCCAGCTCGCAGACGACGACGACGCGGGCGGGCAGGGCGGTGCGCGCGACGTACCGCGGGAACTCGGTGCATCCGTGGAAGAAGAGCTGGGGGCCCGCGCCCGCCGGCACGCCGTGCTGTGCCCGGAAGGCGGCGACGCCGTCCACGAGGGCTTGCCGCTGCGCGCGGTCCGACGGGACGACGAGGCACGCGGGGGCGTCGAAGCCCGCCCGGCGCGCGCGCGCCCACAGGCCCCACGCGAGCGACCCGTCGCCCGGCGTCGTGTCGAGGAGGGCGACGGGCGCCGCGCCGCCGAGGAGGTAGGTGTAGAGGACGTCGAAGAGGCGGTCGTGCGCGCGCTCCGGCAGCCGGGCCGTCATCGGATTTATTTCCGGTCGGCCATCTCGGCGAGCAGGAGGTGCTCGGCGCGCATCGCCCGCAGGAGCAGCGCGCAGTTCGCCGGCCCGCCCGCGCCCTCGGTGTACCGGGCCCAGAGCGCCTCGAAGGCCGGGCGGCTGTCGGCGTCGTGGACCTCGAGCCAGGCGCGCGCCGTCCCGACGATCGTGTTCGCGAGGTAGGTGGTGGCGGTGGCGTCGCGCGGCAGCTCGTCGCAGACCGTGCGGAACTGCTGAATCGCGACGTCGTACACCTCGACGACGACGCGGGTGAAGTCGTCGCGCCGGCCGGTCGCCTCTTGCAGGAGGTAGTGCAGCGGGCCGAACGGCAGGGTGCGCGCGTCGGCCATGATAAATTCTTCATTCCTGCCGCGGAGCTGTGGGCCCGACCTCGAACTGCGCCACCCGGTCCCAGAGCTCGCGCAGGGCGGCCCCGTAGGCCTCGTGGTCCATGCCGAACGGCAGGTCGCCCAGCTCGGCGAGGATCGCCTCCGTCGGCGCCATCGGGTTCGCCGCGTTCCGCTCGCACCAGGCGCGGAGCGCCTCCTCGCGCGCCTCCAGCCGGGCCGGCATCCGGTTCAGGCCGGGCTGCGGCTGGGGCCGCTCGGGCGCGGGCGCGGGCGCGAGCGTGCCGGCGGCCTGGGCCCACAGCTCCGCGTAGGTCCGGCTCCGGCACTTCGTGTCCCAGGCCTCGCGCGCGTACTGCGCGAACGTCAGCGTCTGGAGGACGTCCCGGGCCGTCGGGTCGTCCGGCCGCTCGCCGCACCAGGCGAGGAGGGCGGTCTTCCGCGCGTCCAGGCGCTTCGGCATCGGGTCGGCGCCGGGGCGCGGGAGGGGCTTCGCGGGCTTCCGCGTGCGCGTACGCGGCTTCTCGTGCTGTGTTGCTTGCATGGGCTGTATTTATTTTTATGCATCGGTCGTTGTCCGCCATGGCGCGCCGAAGCTCGCGCGTGCCACGGTACACCAACTGGCGACACGGTGCATGCGCAGCTCGCACCGCGGGTTCCGATGTGTACCATCGGCGTGTTTTGAACGGCGCCTTGATCAAAAATATCGAAGATGGGTAGTTCATAGCGATGTCGAAGACGACCCGTAACTTCATAGGAGACTTTGACGTCGTCCGTACCGATGCCGTCCTTCCGAACGAGTCCGGCGACATCGTTTTTGCTGGAAGCAGGCCGCGGTGCGACCCGATCGCGTTCCCGGTGACGGATCCGGACCACCTGGTCAACAAGTCCTACGTCGATTTGTTGGGCGGCGGTGGCGGTGCGCCCGCTGACGCTTCCTTCGTCGTCATCTCTTCGGACCCAACGTTGACAAACGAGCGCGTCCTTACCGGCACCGCCGATCAGATCACGGTTACGGACGGCGGCGCCGGCAACCCGGTGACCATCTCGATCCCTAGCAGCGTGAGCATCAACACCCTGATCACACAGCGCCCGCTTTGCGACGAGGGCACGCTCCCCACGGCGTTGGCCAACCACGTGGCAAGCAAGGCCTACGTCGACTCGGTGGCGGGCGGTGGTTCGGGGTACACGAGTGCAAACACTCGGGTTCGCCTCACGCCCGTGTCGACGATTTCGTGCGCGAGTGGTGTCAGCACCGACATCGTGTTCGACATCGTAGAATACGATGATGACGGTTCGGGCGGAACCCGCTACAACACCGGAACCGGCCGCTACACCAACAGCGGATCGGCCTTCCTCGGCGAGATCACTGCATCGGTTGGATTTACGAATCCGACGGCCGGCGGCGCAGGCACCCCGATCATCCTGGAGATTGTCGTGGGCGCGACGTCTCGCCAGTTCGCAGTGCCGGCCATCCAAAACGGAGGTCGGCAGACGGTCAACGGCTCGATTCGCATCAACGTGTCGGCAGGCCAAGACATCTTGGTTCGCGTGCAGCAGAGTTCCGGCGAGGCAATCTCGGTTGGAAACGTCGGGAACTTGCAGACGATGCTGGAGATCCGGTCGGTTGGACCAAGCGTTTAGAGGATGAAATTCTCGTAATAAAGGGCGCCGGTAAAGGAGTAAGCTGGTATTTTCGAAGATGAGTGACAATGACTACGACCAACGTGGTAGGAGACTTTCTTGTCATCCGTACCGACGACGTTGTTCCTGGCGACAGTGGTGCGGTTGCCTTCAATGTTCGCCCGTCCTGCGACGAGGGGGCGTTCCCGACGATGCTTCCGGAGCACTTAGCCAGCAAAGCCTACGTTGACGCAAACACCGGGGGACTAGGTAGCGGCGTTGTCGCTCCTGCCGTCGCTAGCTACGTGGTCCTCGCGCCAGATGGAACGCTGACGAACGAGCGCATCCTCACCGGCACCGCCGATAAGATCAGCATCACGGACGGGGGCGCGGGTAACCCGGTGACCCTCTCGCTCCCCGACAACCTGAGCATCGTCGGCCTGATCACGCAGCGCCCGACGTGCGACGAGTCTACGCTACCTACGACGCTGGACAACCACGTTGCGAGTAAGGCCTACGTCGACTCGGTGGCGGCGGGCGGCGGGAGCGGTGGCGCGCCCTCCAACGCCAGCTACGTCGTCATCGGCCTGGACCCGACGCTGACGAACGAGCGCGTGCTCACCGGCACCGCCGATAAGGTCAGCATTACGGACGGGGGCGCGGGCAATCCGGTGACCCTCTCGCTGCCCGACAACCTGAGCATCGTCGGCCTGATCGCGCAGCGCCCGCTGTGCGACGAGTCCACGCTGCCCACGTCCTTGCCCAACCATGTGGCGAGTAAGGCCTACGTCGACTCGGTGGCGGCGGGCGGCGGGAGCGGTGGTGCGCCCTCCAACGCCAGCTACGTCGTCATCGGCCTGGATCCGACGCTCACGAACGAGCGTGTCCTCACCGGTGTGGCGAACAAGGTCAGCATCACGGACGGGGGCGCGGGTAGCCCGGTGAGCCTTTCGCTCCCCGACAACCTGAGCGTCGTCAGCCTAGTCACGCAGCGCCCGACATGTGACGAAGTGGCGCTTCCCACGACACTGGACAACCACGTGGCGAGCAAGGCCTACGTCGACTCGATCGCGGGCACGTCCAGCACCGTCGGAACGGCGAAGATCTTGCTCCTCGAGGAGGCACCAACGGTTCCGAATGGGCGCATCATAACGGCTGCGCCATACCAAACGACGCTCACGCAGCAGCTTCCGCTGGGAGGAGGCTCGCCGACGTTGACGGTTGGGCTCACGCCTAGCATTCGGATCGGGACGAATACGAACACGGGTACGGACGCCAATTCCATATGTGCCGGCAGCGGGGGCAACATCCATAGCTTGACCGACACCCTCGCTATCGGTATGGGACAAGTACTGGGCACCGTCAGTAACAGCCTTGTCACCGGCTATCACGACATTAACGTGGCCTCCGGAACCACGGCCCTCGGATCGGGTAGCGCATCGAACAAGGTTGTCATTACCGACTCAACCGATTCCGTTTTCATCGGGCACGACGTCGGGTCGGCACGGCAGTCTTGGAACGATGGATCGCCCACGTCGACAAACCAGACCATTCTCATTGGTGTGGACCATGGTTTGAGCGACCCGCCCGACGGTTCGGTCGTTATATCGGGTGGCAAGGCGGCCGTCAACGACCTAAACTGCCCACATCGGCCGATCGCCAATGGTATGTTGGGTGGTGTCTTGCCTCCGTGGGGCGCCGTTACACGCAACGGATTCGTAGGCGGAGACCAAGGTCTCTACCTGCTCGGCCGGCCCTACCTGGCCATCACGTCCGAGAACACCCGATTCTACGGTCGCCCTCTGTGTTCCGAAGACTATCCGGTGACCGAATATGATCACCTTGTCCACAAGGGATACGTAGACTCGTTGATACCCAGCATACCCACTCGCCGTGGAGCATGGGCGCGCTACACGCCACCGCCCTCGGGGCCTCCTGTGCAGACTATATCTGCATCGCGCCCCAACAACTATGGCTACATTAGTCCTTCATACTTCCGGGTTCCCGGTAAGACTGTCGGATGGGATGCGAATAGCAATGCTATTACGTATAGCATTGGAAACCCATCCGACACGTTCCACATCATGGTCCAAACGAATTTCTCGATACACGCCTCGAAGTCTGACGTCCAGACACGCGTGTATCTCCAGCTGTTGAACTCGAGTAATAACTCGATCGTCTTGGAGATTTCTAAGTCTGTCATGGTCACCGACTACAACGGAAACATTTTACAAGAGACTCCACGTGCCTTCGTTCTTACGCTCGACGATTACCTACTCAACGTGGCGGCGGGAACATCCTACTTCACGCGTATTGCTGTGATCCCAGAAAACTCTAGCGATGGAACTGTCATCTACTCATCGCAGGTCGGTAGTGCGGTTGTTCGCGTCGACCAATTCTAGTATGTTGGTGATATCGAATGAAAAAAATAATTGATATTTGCACTTCAAAAACACCTTATTGACACCATACCACGTGCATGAATTATCTCACCCAATCGCAGGGGAGGCGGTGGGGTTA
>Ga0100403_1000128_pt1 | contig 69334 bp, 57 predicted proteins | sample CryGeymet201501t_FD_83663 | JGI IMG/M metagenome (GOLD analysis project Ga0100403, IMG submission 83663) | Groundwater microbial communities from Crystal Geyser aquifers in Utah, USA - Crystal Geyser metaG 2015-01t | ecosystem: Environmental > Aquatic > Deep subsurface > Groundwater | place...
TCCGAACAAGAAGAAATTGAAGATTCTAAATCTGCACCAGAAAAAGAGCCCAAAAAACGGGGCAGAACAAAAAAGTCAAGTTCTAAGAACAAAAATGACTAGCAATAACATTAGAATGGGTTGTTTTTCTGATCTTATATAGAATTGCCTTTTCAATCTGACAAACTCTCATGCGAGTTAAATTAAAATGCTCTCCAATCTCTTCTTGTTTTTCGGGGCCTTGTCTTGCTGCTAAATTCACGCAATTGAGATTTTTTTCACTAGAGAACCAGCATCTGCATGATTTCTTTGCGCAAGGAAGGTTATAACGTTCATGTGCATTGAAACATGTTTCATTTTTTACAATATTATCTTTATTTGACATATGCTAAACCATAAAATATATGTGTTATTAGTTGGATCTGCGGAGGATATTTACCTTTGAAAACTTATTGTCTAGATACAAGCGTATTCATCGACACCCCAAAAGTCATTGATCTTTTGGGAGAATCTGAAATCATCGTGCCATTTTGTGTTCTTGCTGAATTGGACAGGAACAGAAAGAGAGAAGGTGTTGTTGGAAAAAATGCCAGAGATGCCATTAGAAATATTGATAAGATTACGAAAGATGGTTCTTGGAGAGGTGGCGCAGAAACAGAATCTGGCGGTATTCTGCGTCTTATCAGTTCTGATTTTGATCAGCCAACAAATGATCTTAAGATAATTGCTTGTGCTGAATGGGTTCAGACCCAAGAAGACGTTGATGTTATTCTTTTGAGCAATGATATTGGCCTTAGAGTTCAAGCTGAAGCTAAAAGAATTAAAACTGAAGGATTTAGTAGAAAAACTCAAGACTTTGTATATACTGGGGTTGGCAATCTGACGCTGGATCAGTATTTGATTAATGAAATCCATGAAAAAGGAATTTTAGAACTTTCCAATAATGATTTTACCATAGGTGACTATGTTTTTTATCCAAATCAAATGTTCGTAATTACGAATTTTGAAGAAAAATCAAGCACATTAGTAAGAGTAGAAGTTAAAAAAAACAGCATAGTTTTAAATCTTGTCAAAAAACAGAGACCATGGGGTGTAGAAGCTGGCTCTGTAGAGCAATCCCTAGCAATAGACTTGCTACTAAATCCAGAAATAGATTTGGTTTCTCTTGTAGGAAAGGCTGGTTGTGGCAAAACGTTCCTTGCGTCTGCTTGTGGCCTGGAGCAGCTAATAGAAAAAAGGCTTTATGATCAAATCATTATTCTTAGGCCAATTGTTCCTATGGGAAGAGATATTGGATATCTCCCTGGAACTATGGAAGAAAAATTAGCTCCATGGATTCAGCCAGTAAAAGACAACTTACTTACTCTTTGTAAAAACAACAAAAAGAGTGTCGACATGTTTTTTGAACGAAATCAAATTGTTATTGAAGCAATGAGCTATATTCGAGGAAGATCTATTCCTAGATCATTCATTATCGTAGATGAATGTCAAAATCTTTCTCTTGAACAATTGAAAACTGTTCTAACAAGGGCTGGGGAGGGTTCTAAAATTGTACTTACAGGTGACATTGAACAAATAGATAATACGTCTGTTGATGTTTATTCAAATGGATTATCTCGTGTGGTTGAGGCATTCAAAGAAGAAGAAATTGCTGGCCATATTACTTTGGTAAAAGGCCAAAGATCAAAACTTGCAACAATATCTGCTCAAATTCTTTAATTTAATTAAATTAATATATCTAAACAGACAAAAGTGTGTTACCCTTAAATTGATCTTAAATTGATCTTAAATTGATCTTAAATTGATCTTAAATTGATCTTAAATTTAAGATCAATTTTAATTTAAGTAATTTTTTAATTTAAGTAATTTTTTTAATTTAAGTAATTTTTTAATTTAAGTAATTTTTTAATTTAAGTAATTTTTTAATTTAAGTAATTCTTTAATAATTTTATGATAGGATCATACGAGATATGGACTTTACACAAAATTCAGTTTTTCCACAGAAACTAATGTCTTTTCCCGATGGGACTCAGGTAGTCTGGGTCAGTGACTTATTTGTAGAAGATTATTCAGGAGGGGCAGAATTAACCTCTGAGGCATTAATTGAAAGTTCTCCATTGAATATTTTTAAATTGCATTCTAAAAACGTAACAATGGAACTCTTAGAAAAGGGACAAAATCTTTTTTGGATATTTGGAAATTGGAGCCAATTAAATTTGGACATAATCCCAGCAATTGTTGTGAATATGAAATATTCCATAATAGAATATGATTACAAATTTTGTAGATATAGGTCTCCAGAAAAACACAAATTTACTAAGGGTTCTGAGTGTGATTGTGCAGAATCTGATCATGGAAAATTGGCGGCAGCATTTTACAAAGGAGCACAGCATCTTTGGTGGATGAGCGAAGCTCAGATGGACATTTATCATGAGAAATTTCCATTTTTAAAAAATGTAAAAAATACTGTTTTGTCTTCTGTGTTCAACAATAGAACACTGTCTACAATAAAAGTTTTAAGAGAAAAATCAAAAGAAAAAGAGAGAAAAGGATGGATAATTTTAGGAAGCAATTCCTGGATTAAAGGATTTGAAGATGCAAAAAAATATTGTGAAGATAATAAATTGGATTATAAAATTTTGTGGAATCTTCCTTACGAAGTCGTCTTACAGGAAATATCTGAGGCAGAAGGACACGTATATTTGCCGAGAGGAAACGACACATGTCCTAGAATGGTAATTGAAGCAAAATTACTTGGAGCAAAGCTTGTTCTTAATGATTTTGTTCAGCATAAAGATGAAGACTGGTTCTCTCCAAAAGAAGATTCTGAAGACGATGAGATAACGCAAATAGAACAATATTTGTATGCGGCAAGAGAATGGTTCTGGAATGGAACAAAAGCAGATATAAATTATGTTCCAACTCTTTCTGGATATACAACAACAAAAAATTGTATATCACAAAACTATCCATATGAAGCCGCAATTTCATCTATGTTAGACTTTTGTGACGAAGTTGTTGTTATGGACGGAGGCTCTACGGATGGAACTTATGAAAGACTTGAAAAATGGGCAGAAGAAAATTCTAAATTAAAAGTTTATCGAACAGAAATAGATTGGGAATCTAAGAGGTTTGCAATCTATGATGGAATGCTAAAATCTATGGCAAGAGAATGTTGCACTATGGATTTTTGTTGGCAAATGGATAGCGATGAAGTAGTTCACGAAACTGATTTTGAAAAAATTCAAAAAATATTGAAAAACTTCCCAGCAAATGTTGATCTTTTGGCACTTCCCGTTATTGAATACTGGGGTAGTTGCGAAAAAGTACGAATTGATGTAACTCCATGGAAATGGAGGCTTTCACGAAATAAAAAATATATTGGACATGGAGTTCCTGGTCATTTGAGAGTAGAAGAAAAAGATGGCTATTATTCAAAACCTGGTAGTGATGGGTGTGACTATATAAATCGTGAAACATTAGAGCCTATTCAATTTGCCAATTTCTTCATGCATGAACATGAGATTGCAAAGCAAAAAGCATTAATTGACAGCCCTTCAAGAGAACTTTATGAACAATGGTTTAATGCCGTTTCAGAGCAATTACCATGTGTTTATCATTTTTCTTGGTGGGATATTGAAAGAAAAATAAAAACTTATAAAAATTATTGGCAAAAACATTGGGAAAGTCTTTTTGATATTAAAATTGAAGACTCTAAAGAAAACAATAAGTTTTTCAACAAGCCATGGTCTGAAGTTTCTGATGAGGAGATCAAAGAAAAAGCAATTGAATTAAAAGAAAAAACTGGTGGTTGGATTTTTCATAATAAATGGGAAGGTCAGTCAATTCCAAGCATTAAAATAAATAAAAGTATTCCAAAATACATAATAACCTGGATTTAAAAGATAAGTATTATTGGGTTCTATATGCCAACTACAAGAATTTATCCAAAGCAAATTCATTCAGGATTAGATGTTGCCTTGCCTGACATTGTAAGGTTTCTTATAAATGACCATCCAACAATAACAGGTCCAGGCTGGACCATTGTAGAGGCTCAAGCTGGCGCCAATAGAGAAGTTCCTCCTGATCCTACAGATTTGGACAGTTTAGTGTCTGCGACTGCATGGGCAAACGGAACGGTTGCAGTAAATGATTGGATTGTATTAGAAAGTGCAAATGCCAATAATACAAATCACTTTCAATTGTATATTGAATATCAGGCAACTAATGATATTAATTTTATGCTCATACCTTTTGAAAATTTTTCAACTGGTGGCGGAGCAGCTTCTCCTCCTACTTTTCCTTCAACAGCTTTTGCAATAGGGTCTTCCGTAAATACATTTACAAAAGAGTCCACAGCTATAGCCTATAGTGTAATCGCAGACGAAGGAATGATGGCGTTGTTGGTCGACGCTTTCGGAAACATTACTTGTGACTGGACATATATGGGAGAGATAACCCCATCATACCCAGACGGCTCTCCATCTGATGATAGATGTTATATCGTCCATGACAATGAATCATTGGTGAGTTTGGCAGACGCTGGTTCAGAAATTACTTTTAATCGATTATCTCCTCTTGATGATACAACCATATTGATTTCAGGATTTGATGTTAATCTTTTTTCTTTTGGTACAAATAGTAGACTTATTGAAGATGCTTCTGATTTAGGGAGAATTTCTGGGCAGCACATTATATATCCGATTGGAGTTTGGTTTGATGATGCAAGTCATAAGCATTTTGCAGGATATTTAAGAAATGTATACTCTATACACGCATACGCAGGCTCTCAGGGAACGTTAAATAATAAGGCATATATGTTTAGAAACAATTCTTTTCTTGCAGGCGGTGGACTTGTGTTTGAATGGGACGGAGCAACGAGTTATTAAATGCCAACTACAAGAATATTTCCTTTACAAGAATTTTCAGATGTAACGTCGGCCTTGCCTGACATTGTAAGGTTTCTTATAAATGACCATCCAACAATCACAGGTCCAGGTTGGACAATTGTTGAAGCTTTTGATGGTTCAACAAGAGAAATTCCTTCTGATTCTTCTGATATAGATACATTTTCAGCAGGATTTGGATGGAGAACAAGCTCTTTATCCGCAGGAGACTGGATTGTATTAGAAAGTGCAAATGCCAATAATACAAATCATTTTCAATTATATATTGAGCTTGAATCTACTACTGAAATAAGCTTTATGCTTATACCTTTTGAAGATTTTTCAACCGGTGGCAGTGCCATTTCTCCACCTTTATTTACTACTTCTTCTTTTGGTAATTCATCTGGTACTTTTGTTTCTTTTACAGCCTTCAATTCAAGTGCCCAATATACGGTTGCTGCTGATGAAGGAATGATGGCACTTTTAGCCGATCAAACCGGCTCGAACACTCCTTATTTTACTTATTTCGGAGAAATAGACGCTGTTCATATTTTTGAAAATTTTGATAACAGATGCTACGTGGTTAGAACAACGACAGGAGATGTTGGACATACTGATTCCATAATATCTAGATGGAGAAGGCTTTCTCCAATTGATAGCAAAACAATTTTAAATGGATATCCAGCCCAACACTATTCCTTTGGAGAGAATTCTATATTACATGATACAAATGCTGAAAGAGGAAATCTTTTAGGCTTAGATTCTATATTTCCTGTTGGAATTTGGTTTTCAGACCCATCTCATTTTGCTGGTTATTTAAGAAACTGCTATTCTGCAAACGAAAATTTGCCTGAAGCTTCTGGTACGCTTAGCGGTTCAAATTATCTTCATAGAAGAAATCAGCCTGAATCTAATATTGTTTTGAAGTTTGATGGCTCTACTGTGTTTGGCAGAGATAGTTCTGGATCTCTTTTAGAACCTCTAAATCATAGGGATTTTTTATTCAGTGGTTCTTATTCTATGGATGTAGATTTTAATAATACAAGACTTTGGGGAGTGACAGGCTCTGTAACAACATTAATTGTACCTGAACCAGAACCAGAACCTGAACCAATACTAACAAATGTTGTTGATAAAAATAGATTAAGAATTACGTATCCTTCTAGACGAGGGAGACCAGTTTTTGGAAATTTAAGTTAAAAAAATTTAAAAACTGTGTTAGAATCAGCTATGTCAAACAGGTTTGTTTTTGTGGTTCCCTGCTACAATGCAGAAAAAACAATTGAACGCATGCTCATGAGTGTTTTTTTGCAAACTTATGAAAATTGGATTATCCTTATTCGTGACGATATGAGCACGGATAGTACAATTGATAAAGTTCGCACAATATGTCATAAAATGAATGTTGAATTTGGTTTTTATGATAAGGGCTTGTATGATCAAAGTGCCACAAAGAAAGATTCTCCTAAAGTTATCATCTGGAAAAATGATGAAAAGTTTTGGGAAGTTAAAAATGTTTTATCAATGATTCGAAGCGAATATGTAAAAGAAGATGATATTGTTTGCCGCCTTGACGGTGATGATTTCCTTTGCAATTTATGTGCTCTTCAAGATATAAATGTTGCCTATGAAGCAAGTAAAGCAGATTGCTTGTGGACCGCACACAGATGGTCAGATACTTGGGCCAATATATCTCAAGCACTACCTGACGGGGCAGATGTTTATAATCATCCATGGGTAACTTCTCATTTAAAAACATTTAGAAAAAGAATTATAACAAATATAGATGATGAAAATTTTCGTGGTTCTGATGGAGATTATATAAAAAGAGCTGGGGATCAAGCCATTTATCTTCCTGTGCTTCACAAGTCAAAAACAAGAATATTTCTTCCAACAGTAACTTATTATTATAATATTGATATTAAAAAAGAAACATTTAATTCACAAGATTCAAAATTTCAATCTGAAGAAGCAAATTTTTTACGCTCTCGCGGATTTGTTAGCAAAATAGGGTTTATTTAATAACATGAAACACATGCATTTTCATAATGGAACCTTTACTAAGGGAAAGTATATTACTGTTCGGAGAGGAGAGGAATGGTTCAATATAACGATGCCAGGAGAAAGACTGATTCTTGTAGATATGGAAACAGGGTCTCATTCCGCCATAGCAAAAGTTTTAGAAACTCAAAAAATTGCATTCGACAATATAGAGCCAGATATTTTAAAAATGTCTTCAAATCCCGAATGTAAATCCAAGCAAGGATTACTTCATAATATGAAAAGTACATATTTGGACTTTGACCCAAAAGAAAAAGTTACAATTATATTATTTGAAATTTTGTAAAAAAAGTTATTTTGAAAAAATTATTAATAAATAGAAAGCCTGTAAATGGCCCTTGGGGCGGTGGAAATCTTTTTGTAAAAGCAATAATTGAAAATGCAGAAAGGCATGGTTATGAAATTGTTTATAAATTGATTCCAAATATTGATTCAATATTGATGATTGATCCTCGATATGATGAATTGGGAATCTCTATAAATGAGATATTTTCTTATAAATCCAAAAATCCAAATGTTAGAGTTGTTCATCGAGTAAATGAATGTGATGCTAGAAAAGGGACGAACAACATCGATGTTCTTTTGTCTAAATCTTCAAAGATTACTGATGCAACAATTTTTGTTTCAAAGTGGATGCAAGATTACTTTAAAGATTCTTGGGAAACAAAAGAACAGCATGTAATCTATAATGGAGTTAATAAATCCCATTTTAGAATTAAGGATCCTGATTTAAGAATTTATGATAAAATGCCTCCTAAGAAAATTATTGCTCATCATTGGTCAAACAATGAAATGAAAGGGTTTGATATTTATGAAAAAATTGATAAATGGGTTGAAAAAAATAAAGATTACGAATTTATCTACATTGGAAGAGATAGAAAAACATTCAAAAATGCGATGGCTATTGAACCTTTGTTTGGGAAGGCACTTGGCGACGAACTTAGGCAAGGAGACATTTATGTCAGTGCTTCTCGCTTTGATCCAGGCCCAAATCATGTCATTGAAGCTTTGGCTTGTGAAATTCCAACCTACGTACATGCAGACGGAGGTGGCGCTGTCGAGTTTGCCGGCACTGATGCAGTATATGGATCTTTTGAAGAGCTTATTTTGAGAATTTCGAAATCTGAACTCCCAACAAAGCGTGGATGGAATATATCTTGGGAAGATTGTGTAGATCTATATTTTAAGATTATTGATGGTAAATAGTTCTAAGTCTTTGGTATCATAGGTTTATGAAAGTTTATGTGCATCCTCCGAATGAGTCTTGGATCTGTGATAGATTTGCAAGCGAATGGAGTGCTTGGATACAAAACAGTGATAACAATTTATCTGTAAGTAAATCTTTCAAAGAGTCAGATTTAATATGGCTTTTAGCTGATTGGTGTTGGCGTAAGGTAGATCCATATTCTTTGTCAAGAAAAAAAGTAATTGCAACAGTTCATCATATAGTTCCAAACAAATTTGGAAATCATGCACGTATGGAATTTATGCAAAGAGATGAATTTGTTGATGCTTATCATGTTCCTTGCATGGCCACAAAAATACAGATACAAGACCTTACCACAAAGCCAATTTACTCATTTCCATTTTGGGTAAATCAAAATATATGGTTTGAAAAAGATAAGAATTTCTTAAGAAAAAGATACAATATAAATCAAGATGTTTTTCTGATTGGAAGTTTTCAAAGAGATACGGAAGGATTTGATCTTAAGTCTCCTAAGTTGGAAAAGGGACCTGATGTATTTTGTAATATTGTTAGCAACATGTACAAAGAAAATAAAAATATCAAAGTTCTTCTTGCCGGATGGCGTCGCCAATATGTTATGGAAAGACTAAAACAAGAAAGGATACCTTTTTTATATCAAGAATTGCCAAGTTTCGAAGTCTTAAATGATTTCTACAATATGCTTGATTTGTATATAGTTGCATCTAGGTACGAGGGAGGTCCACAGGCAATTTTTGAATCATCTATTGTAAAGACTCCTATCATCTCAACTTCGGTAGGTTACGCTGAAGAATTGCTTCATAAGAAAAGCCTTATTTCAAACGGGGCTGACTGGCAATCGTGCAAGGAAGAGGATGTAATAAAATATAATTTTGATCAGGTGTCAAAGATAAGGATGCCTGAAGGTTTTAATAATTTTATAAATATGATTAATGAGGTAGCCAAATAATAGTAGCAGGACTTTGCAATTCTGCACTTAAGAATAAAATGTAAAAAGAGGATTTTTATTGAAATGAATATTAAAGAGTTATGTATAACAAAACCAGGCTTGTTGCTTGATGACGATAGTTTTATGTCATGGTTTGATAAAAGTTCTAGTGTTGAAGATTCGTTAAGAAAAGGTTCACAGGACTTTCATAATTTATTGTTTGATAAAAAATCCAAAGATTATTTGGGAGATATATCAGAAAAGAAGTGTTTAGAGATTGGCTTTGGTGGTGGAAGATTGCTATCAGAGGCTTGCAATAATTTTGGTCATTGCACAGGAATAGATATTCACGATTCTTTTGATAGGACTAAGAAAATATTGTCTGACAAATTAAACTTTAGATTATTGCATTCAGATGACATAGATTTGATAGAAACATGCTCAATAGATTTTGTGTATAGTTTCATAGTATTCCAGCATTTTACTAGCTGGAGTGTTGCTGAAAGATACTTAGAAATGATTGATAGAGTTTTGGTTGATAATGGCTTGGCTATTATTTATTTTGGAAGATTAGATAATGGCTCTATTTACGTAAGCCCAGAATCAAACTCAAATGATTGGTGGATGAGCATGAATGTTTCTAAGTCATATTTAGAAAAAGAGCTATCAAAAAGATTTAAAGTATTAGAGATTGATCAAAGGCCAGGAAGCAAACAAATATTTGCTAGATTTAAAAAAAATATTTGATTGAAAGGATTTGTAGATGAGAATATATTTTGATAATGTTTTTTTTGATTCTCAATCTGGACCGAACTCATTTGGAAACAGGCTTGCTAACCAGTTTCTAAAAATGGGACATGAGATTGCAAAGGAAAATGAAAATTATGATATTTTTTTATCCTTTATTGAACAAAGAGTTCGTTCTGCCCTTAGGTCAAAAAAGGTCCTTAGACTAGATGGAATTTGGTTTAAGCCAGAAAATTTTGAACAAAACAACAGAACAATTAAGCAAGCTTATTTTGCTTTTGATCATGTTATTTTTCAAAGCAATTTTGATAAACAAATGATTGAAACACATTTTGGTAAAAGGTCTGATTGTTCAGTTATTCATAATGGAATTGATTTATGCGTAATGGATGCGATTCCTCAAATAAGTCATAAAAATGAAAAAATATTTGTTTGTTCTGCTTCTTGGCATCCGCAAAAAAGATTAAAAGACAATATATTATTATTTTCTCAAATTAGAAAACAATTAAAAAAGAACAGAGAAGATGCGAGGCTTTATGTTCTTGGAAAGAACGCAGACTTTCAAAGTCTAAGCTCTGAAGATTTGGAGAATGTTTTTTATCTTGGTCACCAAAGGCATGAAGCATGTTTGAAGATTTATGCAACTGCTGACTATTTTATCCATTTGGCTTGGCTGGATCACTGCCCAAATGTGGTGGTAGAAGCCCTAAGTCAAGGATGTCCAGTAATTTGCACAAGCAGCGGAGGAACTCACGAGATTGTAAAAGAAAATGGAATAATAATTCCCGAAACAAAAGATTACAATTTTGAACTTACTGATTATGACTCTCCTTACCCTATTGATTTTTCTAATTTTATATTGCCTGAAAAAAGACCTGAAGTTAATGCAGATTATCTTGATATCGAAAAAGTAGCCGAAGAATATATAAGGATTTTTAAAAATGAAACATATTGAAATAGAAGAAGCATTCAAAATCGCAAAGTTCAATAACGCAATTAGGCTCCAGAACAGAATAATGGAACTTTGTGAAGCAATTAAGTGCGATTTATCAGAAATTGAAGAGCCATTATCGGAAGAAACTGAAGAAGAAGATGACGACGACGACGATTTTGTAGATGAAAATTCAACAGTCAAAGAAGAGTTATTTGCGCTTTTAGAAGTTTATAGAACCATTATTGAATCTTAATATGTTATGGAAAATTTAGAAACAAAAAATTCTAGACCAAGCAATTTGCTGCTGAATGATTTAATTAGATTCTCAAAGGGATTTAAAAAATCATCTTATTTAGAAATAGATTTTGGAGAAGGAGATTTTATATCAACTCTTTCTCCTCATTTTCGTTCATGCTATGGAATAGATTTAAGTCAAGACAATTTCAATAATCTAAATAGAATGTTTGTTGAAAAAAAGTTCAAGAATTCCATGGTGTTTTGCGGAGACTCTTCAAGAATTCCAATGAACAAATATGACGTAGTATTAATTGGAAAAAACAAGAGCTACAAAGAAATTCTTATTGATACAATTAATGTTATTTCTAAAAACATTAATCAAAATCCATTTTTAATTGTCTATAATGGCTATGGAATTTTAAATTCTGGAGCTAACCAATTTTGTGATAAATTTTTTAAAGATTTTATGTTAGTAATTGGAGATAAAAAGCAGTCAGAAGCGGTTGCTTGCGCCTTTGATTTGAATATGAAGAAAAAGTATTTGGAAATATTAAAAAATGAATATGAACAATGATAATTAAAGGATATAGAAAGTCATTTTAGATTTGTATAATAGATCGTGATTTCCATTTTAGATACAAAAGATCGATGCAACAATAAGTTATCGATTGTTAAAAATGCATATACTTGCAAAGATTCTAAATTTATAAATTGTCAAAACGCAGGAGATTCTTCATGCGTTTTGACAATTTCATTTTCTGAGCTAAAAAATCATGTTGAATGTTCTTATCGTCATAAGCTTCAATATATTGATAAGATCAATATGTTTGAAGAAAATGTAAATACAAATTTTGGAACGGCTTTGCATGAATCATGCGAACATTATCTTAAGTCAAGAGAAATGAAGTATGAGTTGGCTTTAGACTATATTGTTGAAGCATGGAAAAAATATGATCTGCCTGATTTAGGGCAGTGGCTCAAAGAGGCAAATGCGATTCTGGAGGCTGTGCCCAAATTTCTAGACGAAAGATTTCCAGGATGGAAGTACGTCTCAGCAGAAGAGAAAATCCATGAAAGAATCGAAGGAAAACACTCTCAAGAAGTTGCTTTCAAGGGATACATTGACGGAATCATTGAGCATGATGGAATTTTTTATATTTTAGACTGGAAAACAAGTTCTAAGGGTTGGAATAAATATAAGAAAGAAGATGAAACCCTAAAGATGCAGCTTGTTCTTTATGCCAAGTTTTGGGGACAAAAACATAATATTGAGGCTTCCAAAATTCGTGTTGGATTTGTTGTTTTGAATAGAGACCTTTCAAATCCTGAGAGAATAGAGTTTTTTACGTTTCCAATTGAAGAGAAGGCCACCAAGAATACTTTGAAAATATTGAATAACGCAATTTCTATGAAAAGAGATGGATTGTACTTTAAGCAATGGAAATATAAAGTTCCAAACCAGCAAAGAAATTGTAGATTTTGTGATTATAATGAAACAAAATATTGCCCATAGTTATATGCATGGGAAACTTTACAGATGATCCAATTGATTTAGAAAAGTCTTTAGCAAGCGAGCCTGGCGGAAATGAGCTTATCAAAAAAAAGAAAAAGTCGGCTTATTTGTCTTGGAATGAGCTAATGGAATCTGTTATTTGCTGTCTTTTTGAATCAAAACAAGACAATATTGAACAGGACATAAATTTTCAATATATTGAAGATGATTCAGAAGAGCATGATAAAGAAAGAGGGTATAATATTAGTCAAATTAACGCATTTATAGATGGGAATTTGGTTGGAGAATTAAAAATTGCTTACATTCCATTAGAAAAGTTTGAGGAAATATATAAATCAATTTGGCATTACTTGTATTTGTCGAAAGGATGGACATCTTTAAAAAAGATTATATATACTGATAAGTGGAAAGATCCTGAAATTTTATGGGAACATATTTATCCTTATTTAAGAATGGGTATAGGTTCAAATCTTTCTTTAGAAGAAAAAATAGAAATTATTAAAGAAATACAAAACAATTCTATTTATAAAGATGATTTTCATAAATTTAAAAGACATTGGGTAAACAAACCAATGGTTGATTTTATTCAAGTCAACCCAAAATGGAGAAGAAAAGGAATAGGAACTTCTCTTTATAGAGAAGGTGCAAGAATAATGGCTCAAAAAGGTCTAAAACTTTATGCTTCTGGGATTCAAAGTCCTGAAGCAAAGGCCGCTTGGAGTAAAATGCCAATAGAAACAAAGTCAGGAAGACGTTTCTTAAGTGACTTAAATGAAAGTGTATGCAAGACAATTTTAGAGTCTAGATTTTTTGATACAGAAGATATTGAAGAGAATCTTAAGTCAATAGAAGAACTAAAAGCCTTAATTCCTAAATTTGTAAAAGCTGCCCAAAAAGAGTATGATGAATGGATGTTAGATGATGATGGTTTTCATTGGGAGTTGGGTTCAGGAGGAATTTGTCAAAATATTGCAGAACAATTGGCAGATGTACTCAATTCAAATGGAATAGAGGCAACTATTGCGTGTGCTCACCAAGGAGAGCAACATGTTTGGGCGGTGGCAAAAACCTCAGATGGGGTTTTTGAAATTGATATTGATCCATATCGATATGAGACTGGTGGTGGATATAATTGGAAAAAACTTCCAGATGTAGAATTTAGCGAAGATGATATAATCATAAATTTACTAGATTCTGATCCATCTTCTTTTGAAGATTATCTTGACTCCATATAATGTTTTCTCCAAATGTTATTTTGTGACTCGTTAGAGATAAACACGGATAGCGTGTTTGTTATAATGAAGCGTGCAGAAGAAAAAGATTTTATTTATATCCGATCACCCGTTATCAACATCCGGTGTAGGATGTCAGGCACGGTACTTGATTGAAGGATTGCTTAGAACTGGGAAATATCAATTTAGATGCCTAGGTGCTGCAATTAAGCATGGAGATTACAGAATTGTAAATGTTCCTCCAAATCCAAATGATCCAAATAGATGGAATGACGGCGATTGGCTAATTCGTCCGATTGATGGCTTTGGAGATAAGAACACAATGCGATTGCTTTTAGCGCAAGAAAAGCCGGACGCAGTGTTTTTGTTTACAGACCCCAGGTTTTTCATGCATTATTTTGAAATAGAAGATGAAATTCATCAAATATGCCCAATGGTTTGGTGGCATGTATGGGATAATGATCCTTGGCCCGCATACAATAAAGCCATTTATGACAGCATAGATTTGTGCAATTGTCACAGCTATAAAACTTATTCTTTGGTTTCAGAGCATTATCCTGAAATTACAAACTTCATTCCTCACGCAGTTCCTCCTGAAATATTTTACCCGATGAAAGAAGAGGAGATTTCTTTAGCAAAAGAAAACCTTCTTGGAGCTGAAAAAAAAGATCATTTTGTTGCTCTTTGGATTAATAGAAATGCAAAAAGAAAAATGCCTGGTGACGTTATCGATTCTTGGCATATTTTCCTAAAGCAGCTTGAAGAAAAATATGGGCATAAAAATGCCACATTATTGATGCATACAAATCCCTTGGATCAAGAAGGTCCAAATCTTTATAAAATTGTTGAACACTTTAATTTGGTTGATAATGTTGTTTTCTCTACAGATCGGATAGGCTTTCCTCAAGTAAATATGTTACATAATATTTCTGATACTTATATTTCGATTTCGTCCAACGAAGGATTTGGACTGGGGACTCTTGAGTCGATGATGACTGCAACTCCAATTATTGCACTTAAGACTGGTGGTATGACACGCCAGGTTGTAGACCATAGAGATGGAAGCCATAATGGAATTGCTCTCGATCCTGAAGTTAGGAATTTGGTTGGATCGCAGCTTGTTCCGTACATTTATGAAGATCATATTTCAAATCAAACATTTGCAAATGCCATCATGGAAATGTACGAATACGGGCCAGAGAAAAGAAAAGAACTTGGCAAAAAAGCTCTTGATTATGCAAATTATGAATTCAATCTAAATGAAACGGTTGAAAAATGGGATAAAACTTTATTTGAAACCATTGAAGGCTGGAAAGACAAAAGGAAACCATGGGAATGTCAGAAACTATAGAAAAAATAAAAAATGCAAAAGAGTCTTGGTATTGGAGTCTAAAGCCTGGTTGTTTTACAGATAGTCTCACAGGCAAAGATCCTTATCCCGACATGGTGAAAAGCCCTTGGTCAAAAACAATAGAGGAGTGGAACGCTTCTCTTATTGAAGCATGTATATTCTTCGCATTTAGATTATTTGGAGAAGAAAAAGAAAACGTAGAACTAGAAATTCCAGATTCAATTTACGGGAAAATGACACCTTCAATTCTTCAAAAATGGCCAGGAAAAATAAAAAGAAATAATTCAATTCCATTCAATAAAGTTTTGCTTTCTTTTGAAGGAAAGTCTGGGGTTGTAAATGTATTAAATATTAATGAAAAGGGAAATCTTGTATGAAGAAAAAAGTATTATTAAGGGCTCCGCTTTTGACGATGAGCGGATATGGTGTTCATTCTCGTCAAATCTTTAGATGGTTAGAAAGTCGTTCTGATCAATATGATTTTTCTGTAAATACACTTCCGTGGGGAAATACAAGTTGGCTTATTGATTCAAATAAGCTAAATGGCCTTATCGGCCGAATAATGAACAAGAGTGGAAAGTCAAAAGATGGTTATGATATATCTATTCAAGTTCAGCTTCCTAATGAATGGGATCCAAGCTTGGCAAAATTTAATGTGGGAGTTACTGCTGCCGTAGAGACGGACAAGGCAAATCCATCATGGCTCAATAATGTCAATTCTATGGATATGATAATTGTCCCTTCTGAGCATTCAAAAAAATCTCTATTGAATGCTGGAAGTGTAAATAAAAGAATAGAAGTTGTACCTGAAGCCTTTATTGATGAAATAAAAGAAGAAGAACTTGTAACATTGCCTGAATTTGGTACGAAATTTAATTTCTTGATTTTCGGACAAATTACAGGACAAAACGCAGAAGACGACAGAAAAAACACTTATAACACCATTAAGTGGCTTTGCGAACTGTTTAAAAAAGATAAAGATGTCGGAATTGTTATCAAAACAAATTCTGCAAGAAACTGTCTTTTTGATCGAGAAAGAACCAAGGATATATTGAACAATATCCTTAAAAATATTCGTGGAGAAAACAATCTTCCTCCTGTTTATTTTATCCATGGAGACATGAATGACAAAGAAGTAGCTTCTCTCTATCGCCATCCCCAAATAAAGGCTTTGGTGGCCCTTACAAAGGGCGAAGGGTTTGGTCTTCCGATTTTAGAGGCAGCGGCTTCTGGACTTCCTGTAATTGCAACAAATTGGTCTGGACATCTTGATTTTATGGAAAAAGGAAAGTTTTTAAAGGTTGATTATGACTTAAAAGAAATTCCAAAAACTAAAATTGATAAAAGAAAGTGCCCAGTATGCCAAAATGGATGCACTGTTTGTTCGGGAACAGGCTTTACTCAAATATTTGTAGAAGGATCTAAGTGGGCCGAGCCAAAAGAAAAATCTGCAAAAAGTATAATAAAGAAATTTCGTGAGATGCCTGACACTCCAAAAGAATGGGCAGAAAAATTAGCAACTACAATTAGAGAAGAATATTCACAAGAAGCTATCCAAAATCATTATGATCTAGTATTCTCTGATATAGCTGTATGATAATTGGACTAATATTTATAGCCTTATTACTTATTTCGGCACTTACTGTTTCAGTAAGTGCCAATTTGCGTTTTGGAAATATGTTAATGAATGTTGAAGATAATCTTCAAACGTGCGTTGACATTGTTGACAAAAGGTATTATAATTTAATGCATGTATTTGATGACTCTCCTGGAACGGTAGCTGACGACCCTTTAGTTAGATCGTTTTTAAAAGAGGTTCACGCTACAAGAAACGACATGCTTATGATAGCAAATCTTATTTCTCGTTCGACTGAGCAATTGAACGATATTAGCAGCGAGAATGAAACTCCTGCTCAAAATGACAAATCAGTTTCTGTAACTCAGGCAGAAGCAAAAAAAGTTTAAAAATTGGAACAATCAAGTTTTGGCAAAAAGAAAGTTGTAAGAAGAAGAAGAAAGAAAGGAAGTGGTAGTAAGCCTTACTTTCATGATGGTACACAAAATGCAATAATAGCTTTTCAAGATGAAATAGCTAAGCTAAGTCCGCTCAGAGAAAAGAAAGACAAATTAAAAAAAATAAAATTAGAAATAGAAAAATCAAAAGATAGAAATAAAATTAAATCTTTATCAAATGAAAAAAAAGAAATTGAAAGATGGATTGATAAAAATCAAAGTAATCAAATCTTTATAGATTCAAATAAAGAAAAGGCAAAAATTTATAGAGAACATATTGAGCCTGCTTTTGATAAATTGGTAGAAAATCTTATTTTTATTCATAATTTTTTAAGCCTTCATGATTCTTATGAGGACTTAAAATCTGATTGTGTGACTTTTTTGTATCAGGCCCTACCTAAATGGAAGGCATCAAAAGGCAAAAAGGCATTTTCTTATTTTAATATTATTGCAAAGCATTTTTTAATAATTAAAAGCAAACAACGAATCAATAAGATAAAAAAGAATGTATCTTTTGACGATCCAGATTCATTGGCAGAGTCGGAGCAAGAACTTTTGGAGGAATACTGTACAGTGCCATCTCCAGATGTGCAAGTAATTTCTAAAGAATTTAATAAAGAAATTAAAGGATTATTAGTAGAGATAAAGAAAAGATTAAAAAATGATAGCGAACACAAGACCATAGATTCGATCATTTACATATTTAATCATATTGATCAAATTGATCTATTAAATAAGAGAGCTGTTTTTTTCTATATTAGAGAGATGACAGGATTATCCGCTAAACAACTGACAACAAATATGGCCGTTATTAAAAAACATTATCGAGAACTAAGAGGAGATGACGAATTTGGCATTTTCTTCTAGTAGTGATTTAGAAAAAAACACTCTTCTTCAAGAATTTGATGAATTGTTGAATTCAATAGATTCTGCTGGGACTAAAGAAAAAATTCTTTGGAGGCAAATCTATAATAACTCTATTACAGATCGTTCAAATGCTAATCTTTGCTTTTTAGATCTTTATCCTCATTTGCAAAGTGACATTGATAACCATATGACACACGGAATGCAGGCAGTTCAATATCTGACAAGAATGGAAAAGTCTAATGAGCAACTAATTAAACTTGCAACTATTATTCAAAAGGCACTAGAAAGCCAACAGCAAGAAGAGTCTATTGATACAAATGCACTTTTTGACGAAATTCAGAAATCTAGAAAAGAAACAGAGCAAAAGGGAGAATAATGTTAAACGAAGTCAGTGGCTTTAACGCAAGTCGAAGAATATTTGAAGAAGGAACAGATATTGCCGAAGAAATTGATGGCGCTAGAGCATCTCTGCCTCTGCCTGTTTTTCAGGTGGCAGTAGTTGTTGATGTTTTTTCAAATCCTAGCCAAATGACAAAAGAGACTTTACAAAAACTAAAAGAAGGAAGTGCAACACCAGAACTTTATGAAAGAATGCCAAGAAACAGCATTGCAGGCAGAATTATTACAAGAAACCAAGATCTTTACGATAGTTCACCAAAGGTGTTTTTCCCAGTAAATATATTCGATTCAGAACCTGTAAAGCCGGGAGAGCAGGTTTTTATATTTTATGTAGACCAGACTACAAATGACCAAATTGGTTATTGGTGGAAAAGAGTCCCTCAGCCAATAGATACGGACGACATTAATTTTACACATGCTGATAGAAAGTACCAGGCTAATGAAGGTTCTTCTTCAACAGACAAGCTGGCAGGAGTTCAGCTTGAAGCGCCTGGCTTTAAAAATGGAGGAGAGAGCACAGAGCAGCAAACCCTGTCAAACCCAAAGGCATATGATGAAATCAATAAAAACGCCACAGCAAATGCCCAAATCATCAAAGAGCCGGTAGCTAGATTTACGAAAAGGCCTGGCGACAAAATTATCCAGGGAAGCAACGCAGCCAGAATTGTGCTCGGAATGGACAGAAAAGGCCCAGCTTCAGAATCTCCTAGAAAAAAATCTGCAACTATTGACATAGTTGTTGGGTATGGAAGAGAAGACACTCCTACAGCTCCAAAGACAGTCGAGAATTCCCGTGGAGAAATAGAAGTAGACAAAAGACCAACTACAAAACCAAATGATACAGAAGGAGATCCTGACTTTGAAAATGATCCTTCGAGAATTTATGTTTCTGAAGATACAAATATTGATGAAAATTTTGCGGTAGAAATATCAGGGATACCAGCAAGCGAAGGAACTTCTGCTTCTATTGGAATTAAAAGTGAAAGAATAAGAATTCTTGCGAATGGAGACATTAAAATTGTCGGAAATGATAATGCAGTTGTTTTGGATACAAATGGAGATATTCATTTAGTTTCTTCTGGCAGAGTAAACTTAGGTTCTGCTTCTCCAAGTTTAGGAGTGGCAAGGCTTAATGACACAGTAGGGGCAGATACAACATTTATGGCTTGGATGATCCAAGTTCAGGCTATTGTATCTGCTGCCGGTGCGCTTGTAGGCATTTCTCCTCCTGTTTTTCCAAGTGATTTTGGAATAATAACAAAAGCATCACAAAAGACGTATTCAGAATAATGCCAGACATCAAACAATTTTCCTTTAAAAGTGTCGGACTAAAGTCCGACTCTCCAAAACAACCAAATCCTTCTGAATTTTTGCCAATTGGAATTAGAACACCAATGAGAATTGGGCAAGGTTCTGATGGCATATTCCAAATGCATTTCAATATTGCAAATCAAATACGTGACAATTTTAGAAATATGCTATCAACAAACCATGGAGAAAGGGTTGCAATATATAATTTTGGAGCAAACTTACAACCTTTGACTTTGGAATTGGGTTCTGAAGTTTTTGATGAAGAGCTTTTGACAAGAATAAACACGGCGGTATCTAGATTTATGCCTTTTATTAAATTAGATCGTTTAGAGCGCGAGGTAGATAATTTAGATAATGAGAATGTTGCGAAAGTGAGAGTTAAAGTTTATTATTCTGTTCCGTCATTAGGGATTTTGAATCAAGCAGTTGAAATCTCATTTTATATAGGAGGCTAATTTAGATGCCTATTGATACAAAAAAGCAAGTTAAGCCAGTTAGACAAAGAACATTCCTTAATAAGGATTTCGATTCTTTGCGTTCAGATTTAATAACATACGCCAGAGCATTTTATCCTGATAGAATTCAAGATTTTTCAGAAGCATCTCTTGGAGGAGCTTTTGTTGATTTGGCTGCTTATGTTGGTGACGTAATGAGCTTTTATCTCGATCATCAATTTGGAGAGCTTTTTGTAGAATCGGCTGTAGAGACTTCAAATATAGAAAATCTTATCAGATCAGCAGGAGTTGAAATTACAGGAAACAGCCCCGCTGTTGTAACTTTGCAATTCGCCATAGAAGTTCCAGCAATAAAAGTGGGAACATCTTTTGAGCCAGATCCAAAATCCTTGCCAAAAATATTACAAGGAACCATTGTTGCAGCTTCTAACGGAACAAGATTTGAAACAATGGGAGATATAGATTTTGCCGATCGAGACGAAGATAATAATTTTGTTGCTCAAATAGTAATAGGCAGTACAAATGCCAATGGATCGCCGGCTACATTGGTCTTGGGCAGAACTGTAGAGGCGATATCTGGGTTTAGTAGAACAGAAACTTTTGTAATATCAAACACATTTGTCCCATTTAGACAGATCTCATTATCTAGTGCAAATGTAACAGCAATAAATAGCGTTACAGATTCTGAAGGAAATGAATATTATAAGGTTGGTTCTCTAACTCAAGACACTGTTTTTAGGGGAATTCCTAACAAGAGAACCGACAATGATCTTGTAGAAATGATTCTTGAAATACAGCCTGCACCATACAGATATGTATCCAACACAGACTTATCTACAAGGCTCACTTCGTTGACTTTTGGAGGAGGACAAGCATCCAGCTTAGACAACGACGTAATACCAGATCCAAGCGAATTTGCCATTCCTTTGTTTGGAAAAAAGAATTTTGAAAGATTTTCAATTGACCCAAACAATTTATTAAATACAAGAACTTTGGGTGTGTGTCCTCAAGGAACAATATTATCTATAAATTATAGATATGGAGGCGGGTTATCTCACAACGTTGCATCTGAAACAATTAGGACGATATCAACATTATTGATGACATTTCCTAGAAATCCAACTCCTGCATTAGCAGCACAGGTAAGAACAACCGTCGATGTAACAAACCCATCCCAGGCCGCTGGTGGTGAAAATGCTCCAACAATCAATGAATTGAAAGCAAAGGTTCCTTCGGCAAGGAATGCACAGCAAAGAATCGTTACAAGAGAAGATTTGCTTGCGCGCGTATATACTATGCCAAGTTCTTTTGGAAGGGTATTCCGAGCGGGAGTAAGAAACAACCCAGCAAATCCACAAGCAGCACAGTTATTTATAATCTCAAGAGACTCGAATAAAAATCTTATTCAATCACCAGATTCTTTAAAGGGAAATCTTATTACATTTTTAAACCAATTTAGAATGATTAGTGATGCGATTGATATTCTTGATGCACCAGTCGCAAATATTGGTATAGAATTTGAAATTGTGACAGACCCTCAAATCAATAAGAATATTGTTGTACAAAATATTATTTCAAGATTAAAGCAATTTTTCAAAATAGACAATTTTCAAATTGACCAACCAATAAGGATGTCTGATGTCCAAAATATCATATTCAACAACAATGGAGTTATTTCAGTAACTCAGCTTAGGTTCAAGAATATAACAGGAACAAAAGACGGAAGATCTTATAGTGGAAACTCTCTAAATATAGCAACGAATACTGTTAGGGGTCTTTTATTCCCTCCTTCTGGCGGTATGTTTGAGGTAAAATATCCTGATTTTGACATTTTAGGAGCATCGGTTTAATGTTTATTTATAGGTGGAAATATGTTTCGTAGATTACGTGCAGATAAAGATTGTTATATTACCAATAAGATTATAAATGGGAAAAGGGTAACTGATGCAAACACAGGACAGGCTGGTACTTTAGATTTATTTAAATTGTCAAATGAATCTGTTTCTGGAAGTTTTACTGGTTCAACAATTGAACTATCTCGTCTTCTTGTTCATTTCGATCTTGATCCATTGAGAGAATTGACTGGTTCCATTTTAGATTTCACAGATAATTCTTTTAAAGCCTTATTAAAAATGAACGATGTTTTTGGAGGGCAAACGATTCCTTCCAATTTTACTTTGATTGCATATCCATTAAGCAAAAACTTCAATGAAGGAAACGGTTATGACATTGGTCTTTTTAGAGACCTTGATTCTTCTAATTTTATAACATCTTCTTTAGGAACAACTTGGAGTATTGATGGAGCTAACGCATCTGGAACTCTTGGAGATTCTAATATTGATATAATTGAAAATGGAAATATTGGAAATGGAGTTCAGAATTTATTTGTAACTCAAAATTTTTCTGATGGAACAGAAGACTTAATCTTGAATGTAACTTCTATAGTTTCAGCAACTCTTGCTGGGGCATTACCGGATTTTGGATATAGAATTTCATTTAGCGGAACACAAGAAACTGATGATGTAAGTCGGTTTGTAAAAAGATTCACGTCACGACACGCAAACGACCCAGCACTAAGACCAAGACTAGAAGTCTTTTTTGATGATTCTCTGCAAGACGATCATAGAAATTTCTTTTTTGATCTAACTGGCTCTTTATTTTTGAATAATTTCCATTATGGAAACCATTCAAATATTATATTCAACGGCCAAGAAGTAACAGGGGCAAATTCGTTATTGTTGCAGATATCTTCTGGTTCTGGCTCTACTTTTTTTGAAAAGTTTATAACTGCATCTCAATTCTCTGTTGGAGGAAACTTTCAAACAGGAATTTACTTTGCAGAATTTGCAATTGCGACAAATGAAACAGGATCAATTAGAAATCAAATAGATCTTGCAGGCTCTGCTACGTTCTCTGAAATATGGCAAAGCCTAGACGGGACACAGGGGTTTTTTACAGGCTCTTTGGATATAAAGACAGTGAGGCGAACTGCGTTTGATGGAGTGCCTTCTAAATTAAACATAACAATAAGAAATAATCTTGGAAAATATCAAAAAACAGAAAAAGTAAGATTTCATGTCTTTGCACAGAATCCCTTAGAGAATATTCGCGTTTCAAAACTTCCATTCCAAAGAAAAAGTTTACTCCTTAAAAATATGTATTATCAAATAAGGGACTCAAACAGTGGAAAAATTCAAATACCATTTGAAACACAAAATAATGGGACAAAATTAAGTGTTCATGATGATGGAATGTATTTTGATATATTTATGGATGATTTAGAGGTTGGAAGAAACTATGGAATTGAGTTGAGATTTACAGAACTTGGCTCTACAACTACTCTAGATCTAGATAAAATTGGAGCAGTATTTACAGTTATACCATGACACAACTAAACTCACTTAAATTTAATAGTCCCGGACTATTCAAACCATCAGTTGTTCGTGGAATAGTTGACGCTGGTGCGCCAACAGGCTTAGTTAATTTTAATGATGTTTCGGATAGAAATATCGGAACATCATCTTCTTTCAGGTATGACCCCCCAGGATCAGGAATTCGATCAACTCAACAAGTAGGCGTTGATTTTTCGAAATTTGAAAATCATACTTTTTTTCAAAGTGCTCAAACAAATGTAAATCTTGCATTTTTTAAAATAATTAATGAATTTCCATTTGATGGAAACAGAAAGGAAGTTGAACAATTTCTTGATAGCTTGACTGGTTTTGAGAAATATGTTTATGACAATTTTCCAAAAAACAAGGGTTTTTTGTTTTTTTCTGGCTCTGGTGATAATGATGGTACTTATGTTGAAATAAATGACTTTGCAGGTTCTACATTTCCATCAATTGCGAAAAATAAAACTGGCAACAGCTTACTAAATCCTTTGTTAAAGCCGTTTTCTTTTGAGATGCAACTCTACCTGCCAGAAGAGTCAAATGACGTTCAAATTATATGTCAGAAACTATCCGGCAGTGATCAGGGCGTCTCTCTTTATGTTTCTGAGTCAGCAAGCACAAGTAATGCATCCTTATTTTTTACAGCAGTCTCTGCCTCGGTTTCTTTGGATGCTTCTACGTCGATTGAAAAAGGAAGATTCAATCATATTGTTGCTACCTTTGATAGAAGGCCAGGAATAAATCGACTTAATCTTTATGTCGATCAGGAGCTTGTTTCAACTTCAAGTAATTTTATTGAATTTGGAGAAATGGATTTTAATGTTTCTCCATTTTATATTGGATCTGGATCTTCAATAAGCTCTAATGGGTCCTCTATTGTTCCAATGACAACCTTGTCTGGTGCTATTGATGAATTTAGGTTTTTCCACAACATAAGAACTATTGAAGATCAAAAAAGGTACGCTAAAAAAAGCATCTATCAGACGGATGATTTAGTTCTTTATTTGAAATTTAATGAGCCATCTGGAAGCTTTTCATCTGCGGGTGATACAGTTACAAATAGAATTGTCCTTGACTATTCAGGCAAGTCTTTGCATGGACTCATTAATTTGGCTGGTTACTCTGATAATCTTAGGGTAACGTCATCTTTGACGAACCCAATGACTTATGAAAATATTCAATTGTCACCAGTTCTTTTTCCAAATTATCAGCCAATTGTTGATTTTAATGGCGATCTTTTAAATTCTGCTTCAACTTATGATGTTTCAAATCCAAATCTTATTACAAAATTAATTCCTCCACATTATTTCTTGGAAGGACAAGCAGAAGAGGCTCTTATTAGAGAAGATGGAACAATTGTAGATCCTATTACTGGAGAGTCAATTCCTGGTACTGCTAATGCTGGACAGGCGCAAATTATACAGACGTTGTTGTATATTTGGGCCAAGTTTTTTGATGAGCAAAAAATCGTTATTGATAATTTTGGAAAAATTTTGAATGTAACTTACAATGGAGAAAACGCAGTACCAGATCAGTTACTTCCAAAGGTTGCTGAGTTTTTTGGAATAACATTGCCTAATCTTTTTAACGGTTCTTCAATTGAACAATTTATTGATGCAGAAAATTTATCTTTTGAGTTTTCTACTGGACAAGTTTCATTAAGAAACATTCAAAATAAAATTTGGAGAAGAATTCTTGTAAATCTAAAAGATATAATTCAAAGCAAGGGAACCTTACATAGTGTAAAATCATTTATTAGAACATTGGGAATTGATCCTGATGGAAACTTTAGAATTAGAGAATATGGAGGCCCAACCAAAAAGGCGATTTCTGATCAAAGAGAAATTAGAACTGAAGTAGCTGCATTGCTTGAAATGAGTAGCTCCACTTCTCTAATAGAATCACAAATATTATCATCAAGCAGAATAGAGACAGGATACCCAGAAATAAATGGAAGCTTTGTAAATGTTGTTTCCAATCCTCCTCATGGAACATCAGACGATATTTCTGATGGACTTTTGACTTCTGGCTCTTTTACTTATGAAGCAATTTATAAATTCCCGAAAGGAAGAGTAAAGAATAACGTTCAAAGTTTGGCCAGAATTCATGTTCAAACAGGATCTATTTCCATGTTTGATGGAGGAGAAACCGGTCTTTCGCTAAACATGGTGGCTGTGTCAGGTTCGGAACCTCAAGTTAAATTATATGCACGTCCAGGAATGAATGACAGTTTAGATTCTCCATTTTTGACAATGAGCATTAATGCTGATATCTTTGATGGAAATCAATGGAATGTTTCATTTGGAAGGTTTAGAGCTGATGATCCGATAAATTATTTGGAACCTTATCCTTCGCTTATAAAATCATATAATTCTTCTTCTTATTTTTTGCGCGCAGCTAGAGCACTAAGAGGCTCAATTGCAGAACAATTTTTAACCCAATCATTTTTTCAAGAGTCAAACGATAAAAATGATGATTCTTTTAGCAATATTTCTGCAACATCAAATGCCTCTGGGTCTTTTATTGTAATTGGCTCTCAAAGTTTAAATGTTGGAGCGGGTTCTTCATTTATATACTTGAATGCTACTGACGACATAACAGAAGACGAATCAAGAGAAACTGATTTTAGTGGACTTATAGGTCAAGTTCGTTTTTGGAGCAAAGGTTTACTTGAAGATGAATGGAGAGAACATGTTAGAAACTTTAAAAGTTTGGGAGTTTCTAATCCTATTCTAAATTTCAACTTTGAAACAGTTGCAACAGGTGCATTTAATAGGCTTAGGATAGATGCCTCAATGGATCAAATTGTTACTGCGTCAGATTCTTCTGGCAACATTTCTATTTTTGACTTTTCTCAAAATAACAATCACATGGTTGGCACTGGATTCGAAGCAGAATCATTAGTTATTAAACCTGAAATATTCTTTTCAAGTTATATCTCTCCAAAATTTGATCAGGCAAGTACGGCCAACAAAGTAAGAGCAAGATCGTATCAGGATTTTGATTTGGCCAAACAAAACAATGCAAAGTTTGGAGTTGCGAATGACATACCTCTAAACGAAGAACCAATGGATGATGTTAGGTTTACAATTGATTTTAGCATCATAGATTCTTTAGATCAAGACATAATAAACATATTTTCAACATTAAGAGATTTGGATAATAAGATAGGAGACCCAGAATTACAATTTGCGCCAGATTATCCAGGATTAGAAAATCTTCGTGACACATACTTTAATAGACTAGATAAAAAGATTAAATTAAAATCTTTCTTTGAATTCTTTAAATGGTTTGATAGAAGCATTGGAGATTTTATTTCTGCATTGCTTCCAAGAAAAACTAAATTTAGAGGAGTTAACTTTGTTATAGAATCACATATGCTTGAAAGACCTAAATTTGAAAATTTAAATATTGATCAATATTTAAGCGCTGCAACAGAAAGAAGTTCACTAAAAGGAACAATAGAATTGCAGCAAATTACTGGACAGATGAAGAAGTATTAATGTAGTGGCATTTTTTAACTTATATAAGCCATTTGTAGAGGCTCCAACTAAAAGAACGACAGTGACACCTTCCTCTGGTGGCATTACCATAGATATTGGAACAGCCCAAGGCGTTTCCTTTAGAAATCCAATATTAAGACAAACTACACTTTTACCACAAATTAATAGTGGCCGAACAGATTTTGTTGTAGATTGTTTTAATTTTGGCTCATCACAGCCAGTAGATGAAGCAATTCCATTCAAGGACAAAGAAAGGCTAACTGCTGAAAAATATATCCAAGACCCCAATCAGTTTGGATTTCCATTATTTGTTGGAGATTATTTGCCAATCGATGGAGCAATAGAGCCTTTAGAAATTAGAAGTGTAGCAACAAGAGAATCAATAGAAGATCCTACTTCTCATAGGGTTAGAGGTCATATAATGGATGGAAATGAAGATTCTTTTGATGGATCTGATTTAAAATCATCTTTTATTCTTTATAAGAAAAATTCTGACTTTGTTCCATTTGAAGACTTTTCAGATAGCTTGGCCGGTGGTCTTGTTGTTTTTCAAGGATTTGTAGCAAATTCTTTAGATGATAAAGTTGAACCTTTTGATGAAAGTAAAATAGGCTCTAGTGAAAGATTTACAATCAATAATAATGAAATTGTTTCTGCTTGGCAGTCTCTTGAAAATAGCGGAATTCGTGATTCTAGATATTTTGATGATGATTTTAGGCCGCTCAACACAAAGGCCGCGACTTCTGGATTTGTGTATGGAAACAACCCAGAAGGCACAGACAGCTTGGCATTTGGAGGGTTTTTAAGAGGATGAGTACAAAGATTAGAGGACTGCCACCAAGAGTGGCAATAAGAATTAAAGATTCTGCAACAGGTTCTTATCCATCTGTCAAAAGAGCTGGTGATGACAGTAGAACTGGTGCGTATTCTGTTTTATATAATGATAAAAATACAATCAATTTTATTGAAGTTGAGGGTGATTCAAGTTCAAGTATAAAAAGACCAGCTCCTTTTGACTTGACAGTAAATCAGGGATTCTATAATGGAAGCTCTAATTTGATTGCTTATTACAATTTCAACAATTGGACTAGTGATGGAGATACTAGTTCCTATTTTGTTCAGGATTTAGGAAATTCTGAATTGTTTCATATGACAAGTTCATATGGTTCCGATCAAAACCCTCCCTCACTGTTTTCGTCGGACGTTCCAAGTTCGGGCTCTTTGAGTTCTGTATCCTTTGGTGGGAGTGGAATATTTAATGACCAATATTTTGCAATCGAAGGTTCTCAGGCGTTAGAGCTTGCGACTTCTTCATTTGCATTTGGAAATGGAACAACTGATTATCCAAGATCTATTTCTTGTTGGCTTAAAAAAGACTTTCCAAACACGGTTACAGGTTCGGTTTTTTTTGCAATGTCTGGAAGCGACATTGGAAAAGATGATGCTTTTCATTTTGGAATGTACGGAACGGGAGAGATAGTTCCTGGAAAAATATATGCATCACTTCATGACAATAGTTCTGACAGAAAGTGTGTTTCTACAATAGACCCTTTTGGAGAAAAATTAATACATTTAGGTGAATGGTTTCATTTTGCTTGGACATATGATGGAAGCGGAAATCATTCTGGAATGTCTTTTTATATTAATGGAGAAAAGACTCAAGAGTTTCTTGGAGATACAGATGTTGGTTATGTTGCAGTAGAGACTGTTGGTACAGAAATTGTATTAGGGGCCGCAACAACAAGCGGAAGCACTGATGCAGGAAAGCCTTGGAGGGGCCATATAGACAATTTTGCTCTTTTTGATCGGGTTTTGGGAGAATATGAAATAAAAGAATTGGCAGGTTATCGAAAAGGAATTTCTTTGCCAACTGGGCTAGATTCTAATTCTACTTTTCTTGAAAAAGAACAGATGACGGATATTTTCGTAACTGGAACTCCAAGAAAGGGTGTAATAGACAATTTTATTTCTTTTACACCAGGAGAAAATATTACTCCTTTCAACGAGACATTTAGACCAGAACAAAGTCAGTACAATTCGTTTTTTCAAAGCGGATCAAAAAAATCAGAAGTTGGTCTTGGCTTTTCGTCTAAGCTTGCTTCTAAAACACAAATAAGATTTTCTTTAAATGTTGATAGCTTGACTACTATGAATGCAACAACTGCATCAATGGTTTATTATAATAATAATACAAAAACATTTGATTTGGCAGGCGGAAGCGAAGCGCTGACAGACCCAGGAGCCATTAGTCGAAATGGAAATCTTGGCCGAGACTCTAAGCTTTTTAATTCCATTGGACTTCCTATAATTAGTGGAACAGACGGGGCGCTAAACAAGCCTTCTCCATATCATGGAGAGAATTTAGGGACAAACATTGATAGCGCCTTGTCATTTCAACAGCTTGGAAGCTTGACAACAAATGACAAATTTCTTGCTACTAATTCTCAAATTATTTCAATGGAAAATATCATCAATTTTCCATTTTTATTAGAAAAGGCAGTAATTGAATTAAATGTTAGTTCATCTGTTGGTTGGTTTAATGATTTTACGATATCTCAAGTTACAGCGGGAGGCTCAGATCTAGGAGGGCCATGTGTAACTGTCTGTTTGATGAATCAAATTGCAGATTATAAAAGGGAACTTATACTTAGTGCGACAATAATTCCCAATGGAGATACTGGTTCTTTTGCCTATAAGGGCTTATCCTCATTAAAAATGCCGGCTGGATTTGGTAGTTTTGCAACACCAGGTGCGGTGGTAAATGATATGGGAATACAAAAGGTTTCCCTTCAATGTAAAACATCTATTTCAAATGGAATTATATTGCCTGCTAGAGCAGCTAATAGCTTTGAAGATTCCGACGTTGGAGAGGTTGCATCTTTTGGAAGGTCTTTAGATCCAAAAGATCCAAGTGGACGCAGTTTTTTTGGAAAAGAATTTTCTGCCGCTAAAAAAACTGATAGCCATATTAGATATTCTATTGAAGATTTAGACAATACAACAACAGCCCAAAAAGGAGTGTTCTATCAATATATCAAAGAAGAAAATTCTCCATATTTATTATATCCAACAGATAATCTTATTTTAGGAATTTCAAAACACCGGCCTGCGATTTATAACATTAGTGACTTTACCTCGGGACTAACAGGAAGCCATGAATTCGGAATAGCCCCAGGAGTTATTAATATTACATTATATGGTTCTATGGTGAGGGACGGTAAAGAATTTCACGATACACTAAATCAAAATTTAACATCTAATGCGATTCATGAAATTGTAGGGGCAGAGCCTGTTCTTGATCAGTTTGATGTAGAATCAAGAAGTTCATTTACTGGCTCTTATATAGCAGAATTTTTCACTGGTTCAATTTTTAATTCAGACATTGGAAAAAAGAGAAAACTAAGAGCAAGTCTCATTGGTACATCAAACACTTTGATTGACACATATGATGTGTATACAGAATTAACAGATTTTCGAGTAGCAAGAAACGGATTTAATAAATTTGTACAAATAAAAAGTGATAATGAAAGATATTATGATACTTTAATTCCAAGACTTGATCAAATGTTAAAGATTGAAGAAAAATCAGTCTTGGGTCTTGTTCTTAATGATACCAAATATAATTCTTACCCTCTTGGAAGAGAGATTAATGATGATGGCGCTTTTGAGCCATTTGAAAATTGGGATTTTATTTTTCCATTTGAGGCAAAATATTCTTCTGTTTCAAGAAATGTATCTATATTAAAAAATTCTACATCAACAACCGGCAGTATTCATACTACTGAAAACTCTTTTATAATTCGAGCAAATATTATTGGGAATAAATCAATAGTACCAGTTGACTGGTGGTATGCAGGGTTTAGAATAGGGGACGACTCAATTATTGGAGGAAGTGGTTCACTTGTTCCTCTGAAAGAAGATATTTTTAAAAAAAATGCGTTTGGATTTGGGGATTCTCAATACGGGCAACCAACTTTACTAAGTAAAGTTGTTGATTATCCTTTGATTTTTTCTTTTGATTGCAAAATTCGCGGATTCAAATATGGATTGTTAAATGCTAATAAAGAAGTCAAAAAATATCATTTCCGAAGAGATCGGTATGGCCAATTAAGGGATATGATTGAACAAGCAAAAGATTCAAAAATATTTTTAGAATCAGATTCTTCCATTGTTTCTTCCCCAGTTAGGGTTAGGTTTATTTCAAATGGGAACTTTACAAATGGAGAAGAAACTTTCTCAAACAATGTTTCATTTGAGGCAACATCTTCTCTTCCATATTTTGATGGGCTTGCAAGAAGCCGAGGAGAATTGCCTGATACAGAGATTGTTCCTTAGATGGTTCTATTTTTATTTTGTATGCTATTTATTGAGGACAGATATAAGGTAATCTAAAAGCAGATGGCAGGTATTTTAAATAACAAAGAAAGAATTCTTGATTCAATTGTAACACTTGAAGGAAGAAGGCAAATTATTGGAGGAAAATTAAAGATAGAATTTGCTTCTTTTAGTGATAGATTTACATTTTATGAAGCAGATGTCGCTTCAGGTTCTTCTGATGCAAGTGAAAGAATTTTTTTTGAATCAGTATCTTTGCCACAAGACCAAATTACGTTTGAGGCAGATGATTCTGGTCGTCTTTTGGCTTTTGAGGGAAGAAACTTTACCAAAATCGTTCAGGGAAAGCCTGTTGTAAGTGGATCGTTTCTGACGGACAAATCTCAATTTGCAAGCACAGCAGAAGGATTGTTGAAAGATTCTTTTAATAATTTTACTAATCTAAGATCAATTGGAAGTAATGAGTTTTTTAGAGATGATAAAAATTTCGTCATTTCTCCTTTGAGTTGCGAATTTACAATTACAGATCAAAAGCCTATAAAACCTAGCGAAATTCAATCTATCAGCGTAAGCAAAGCGGAGTCTTTTTTCCAAGATAGAAGATTATCACATATTAAGAATTTTAAATTTTTGCCGCCAAAAAATAAACCTACGATAACTGATCCTCAAGGTTCTTTAATCGGAGAGTTTAGACCACTATCCCAGCCAGAAATTCTTTCAATTAAAGAACTAAAAGAAAGCCTATCTAATAAAGATTTTGAAACAATTTATTTTTCAGAAACATCTAGAATCAATAATATTTTTTGTCAGTTCTTTGAAATTACTGGGTATAATATTAAAAAACTAGACGTTATTGATTTTGGTTCGTTTCCTTCTGAAGAAAGAGATGAAGATTTTCATGTGTTTTTTGTTGGAAAAATTTATGTTGATAAGTTTGGCAGAAGTACGTACATAAACATTTTTACTTTAATTTTTGAATAAGCATATGAAATATCAATTTAAAAGAACAAATAAAAAAGCTATTTCATTAGATCCTGAGGACTTTGCGGTCCTTTCTGATTTTTCTAATGGAAAATCAACATATAAATTTACTTATTCAATCGATACAGCAGTAGCATTGAGTCAAGGTGCTCAAAAAGTGGAAATTTCTGTCTTTCCATCAAATCAGCCGAAGCCACCTTCTATTTTTACTTTAAATTCTCTTTCTAGCAAGCCATCTCCGTTGCTTCTTGTTAAAAATATTCAACAAATAACAGCAATTAAAAAAGATACAAAAAATGCAAATACAAACGCAAAATTGGCAAATGTAACAAGTGATTTTACAACGAAAATAAGCAATTCTTCACCATTTGCTTCTTTTACCAAAAAAAAGTTTAATCTTGCATTGGCTCCTGTAATTTCTCAAAAAAGTAAAGTAGAGCCAATATTAAAGATAAATAATTTTCCTTTAGCAACAATTTCTCAGTCTTCTAAATCTTTGGCCATTAAAAGTATTCTTCAAAATTCTGAAGATCCTTCAAATATAAAGGCATCTTTTTCTTTAGGGACAACTAAGGCAATGCAAGGGATGATAAGTGATGCTCAGGTTTCCCTTACATTGAAACCATTTACAAAGAAACTTGTACAAAAAACATTAAGTCAAGCAAACATAAAAACATCACAACAGGCATCAGAAACAACAGTTATTCCGATTCTTGCACAAGAAGGAACAGGGTTTACTACAATAACAAAGACTATTGACTTTGGACCAGGAAATCTAATAGGTTTTTCTGATTTTATTGTAGAATTTAGTCTTGTTGGCCCTAATGGACTTGTTGTTGAAAAGGCGAAAATGACCGTAGAGCATTCTAGAAACATAAGAATTGCGCAAACTCCTGTTTTGCCACCAAGCATAACCTCTATCACACTCCCAGCAAGAAATCTTCTTACAATAACTCAAAATGATCCATTGGCAACATCTGTCGATATTTTTAGAAAGATCTTTAATAGGACATCTAGGATTGAGGAGCAAAATTATGTTTTTGTTGGAAATTTGGCGGTTTCTAAAAAAGGAGGACCGGCACCATTTGAAGACTTGATTGGCAATGCTTCAGATATGATTTATAGGGTAATACCAAAAGGAGAACAACAGCAACTTGGATCGATATTTACAAATAAAGTTGTAAAAGCTTACAAGTTTGGTCTTTCAAGGGAAAGAACACAAAGATTGCTTTATGCAGGAATAGTGGCTCAGTCTGATCCAAAAGGTATTCGAATTGAGGTCTTGGGACTTGCTCCTGGGGTTTCTGCTATAAAGCTTTTAGCTAGAGACAGAACAAGAAAAGAAACTAATTTTAAAACAGTAAAATCATTAATTGGAAAGACTGATACAGTTGTTATTAGCGAGTCAGGACAGGCATATTCTTTTCTTGATACCTTCTCTAAAAAGAATAATGTTATTGAATATGCTGTAATGATGCTATTTGAAAATGGAGATGAACAAATTTCAACAACTAGAGAAATTTTTAAAAACATACCATTTTCTTTTGGTGTAGTAGATACAAGGATTGGACAGCCAAGAATACTTCAGGTAAAAAATGGTATAGATATTCAATTTAATATTGAATCATCAATCAATTCTTCAAATATTGAAAATTTAAAAAAATTACTGGAGCAACAAGGACAAGCAAGTATTTTTACTGAGGATCTAATCAATGAAAAGAATAGCTTAAATAACTTAATTGCACATCAGATTAGAAGGATTGATTTGACAACGGGTGAAACAGTATTTTTTAGGCCGTTTACGGGCACTGTGTTTAGTGATGAGCGGAATAGAAAGATTGATGGTATCTCTGCTCCAATACCTGGGAGAGTTTATAGATATATCGTTTCCGCTCTTTTGAGAAAAGCAGAAACATTATTTGAAAATAATGTTAAAACTATTACAAATTCTATTGGAATTTCAGTAAATTATTTGCCATTAAAATTTAAACACCCTGTTGTTTCACAGTATGGAAACATTGTGACAACTGCATCTTTATTGGCCAATCATAGCGAAACACAATTTGAATTTGGAAATATTGGAAACTTTACAAAGCAAGACATTAGTATTGATATATCGAAGCCACAGATTTTTAATGCTCGTGTATCTAAATTCAACAAAGATACCAATTTTTTAAAATGGAATATCACAGGAGATAAAAATACAATTGAACATTTCCTTGTAATTTTGGATAAATTTGGGGACGAAGAAGTTATTGGAGCTGTTCATGCAAATTTTAATTCAAATGTAATAGAATATATTGATAAAGAAGCTCCAAAGGAGCCGGGTTCATATAGGTATAAGATAATTCCCGTACTAAAAGATTACACGCAAGGTCCGGCAATTACTACACAGGAATTCATATAATGCCAACAGGATTGAAGACAAATAATCTCTCATTTGCAAAAATGGGAAATATAAACATTCAGGCAATAAAGTCACAGTCTGAAGACAATAAAAATGGAGCTTTGAATATTCAAGGTGCTGCGGTAATTGGCTATAATAAGATTGTAGGGCCACAGAATGGAAATATTTCGCAAAATGCAAGCAAGCAAGTTGTACCGTTTATAAACGAATTTCAAAATCTTCAAATAACCCTTCCAAAACTTACAATTCCTATAAAGTTAGATTATAAAAAATCGGACAAATTGGTAATTTCTCCTATTTTATCTAAGTATTTTATTCCTATAAAATTAAAAGGGATATCAGAACAGAGACCAGAAATTATTTCTTTGACAGACTTTAGCTCTATTTATGCAACAAATGGCTCTGTTCAAAGCAGCGATTCTGGTGAATTTATAAAAACATCAATAGCAGCTAGGAAAATGAGACTTGATCACATTCGTGCATTAATTTCCTCAATTCAAGAAGTTGAAGGTTCTAATAAAATTCTTCAAGAAATAGCAGAGAATTATTCTGCTGAAGTTTTGGAAGCTGAAAATGTTGTTAAGTTAATGACAAAAATTTCTAGAACAGTTGAAAATATTAAAAATTCATTAAATGTTCGTAAATCTGAAAACTTTACTGATGAAAAAATTAATAAAGATATTGTTTCTGCTAAATCATATAAAGAATTTCTTGTAGAACTTTATGGATTTAGCGATTCTGGTGTTGATAATTTTTCAAATACAAAACTAATTGGACAGTTCTTATTAGATGCAAGAACTACATTAGCAGAATATTCTCCATCTTTATTTGGTTCTAGCAATGTATCTTCTCCTAATGCGATTAATGCTGGTAAAGGATTTCAAATAAACCAGCCTAAACTAAATGAAAATTTTTTCAATGCCAATTTTGGATTGCAGCAAAATCAAGCAGGAATTCAAAGAAGGGCAGATAGGGATTTTGGATCATATAACTCTGGAGAGTTTGACATAAGTGATGGTCAATTTACTTTTAAAGTTAAATCTTTTAGAAATCTTCCTTATCCAATTTTGGGAACAGCATTTAATCAATTTTTAGATTCACTGCCAGGAAATGCATCAGATAGAGCGGCCTTATTGCTAACAACTCTTTCAAAAGAAATGAGAATTTCTTCCGGCCTCGGAAATGAAAGCATTAAAAGCGTACTTATTGATAAGCTTGGAGGTAGTGAAACGGGAGATCCATTTGAAATAATAATAGGGTCACCAGGTGACGACATTACAGATGTTCCAAATGGAGAAAATTCTCTTTGTTCTTTGTTAAGATTTAAAAACAATTCAAACGAAGTAGTGCTTCCATTCGAGTCGTCTTATGTTAGAGGAGAAAATGGAGTCCTATACATCCCAGGCTCTAAAGAGTTTGGTGATTCTATTTTGCAATCTGAGATCCCTTATGATATTAGTAATATAAAATTGTATCAAGAAAAAATGTCAGAAATATCAGGGGATGCAATTTCTTTGATTGGTAAAATTTTAAAAGAAAAAACTTTAAAACCAGAAAATTTGCTTGAAGATATTTCACGAAATTTTAGCGAAGCTATTGATGCGATTTTAGGAATAACAATAGAAAACAATTTGTCAGGAGAGTGGGGAGAGCTTTCTTTGATAAAGGCAGCATTTTCTAATAGAGAATTAAAGCATCTTCTTTTTCAATATGTATTGGTTCTTGGGCTTATCGGAACACCAGGAATTGGAGATATTGGTACTAGCAATGTTGAATCGTTCTTTAGAGATATGTCATTTTTTGAAATAAAAAATTGGGGAAACTTACCTTCAATTAGTCAAAACAAAAATCTAAACAATAATACTGTTGAAAAATTAAATTCTATATTTAAGAATTTTTTAGGAATAGAAGAAGAAGTAGATTCAAACATTGAAACCAATGACGTTTCAAACTCTCCAACTACTGATCATTTGGCTGGCTATACTGTTCTTTCTTTTTTGGTAGATTCAATAATTGGCAAAATTGACACACAAGGTGCTCCAAATATCAATAATGTCAATGGAGGAAATATTACCATCGATCACTTGACCGGGCATTTAATTTCAAATAGAAATCTTATTTTGCTAAATAAAATGGCAGATTTCATTTCTACAATTGCAAATAGGGCAGGAAGCTTTACTGACGAAAACAATAGAACTAGAAATAATGGACTTAGCTATACAGCAATTTCTGTATTTGCATTTGAAGCTTTTATGTCAGTTTTGGAACCTCTCCTTTCTGGAATTTCAGAACCAACTACCAACGGCGAGGTATTTACCATTTCATCTAATATAGATGAACTAATAAAGTCTCAAGATATCGTAAAGACATTTTTGACAAATCTTAACTTGAAGACAGTTGCAATAAATAACAATTCTCAGATTTCTCAGTCTCAAAATATTCAAGAAGCAAGCCTTTCTTCTACAGGAAAATTAAGAACAAAACTTCAAAAAGAAGAAACTATAATAAGTCAAATTGTATCAAGAATAAGAAGAACATTTGGATTAATTGAATCGGTTACAGCAGATGCTGTAGATTTTTTTGCACAGAATAGCCCAAATGCACAAGGACTTGCGAATTTGATAGATTCTCAAGGAGGAAAAGAAAGAATTGCATTATTAAATGAGGCCCAATTTATTTTATCAAGAAAGGCACTTTCAGATTTCAATGAAGGGCAAGGACTCAGCCTTATCACTAAGAATGTTTATAAAAGTCCTTCAAAGAACAAAAATCCAGAAACAAGAGTCTATCTTACCAAGGTAGAAGTTCCTGTCTTTTTAGAGGGCACAGAAATAGGTACAAATGAAAAAATATTAATGGAAACTATTTTAAATAGGCCAAAATTTAAAGGTAGCAGATCAGAGAATCTTAAAATTCTAACCATAGGAATACCAGCCGGATTTAGCAATAACTTATCCACAGAAATTGGAATTACAGAAGACACTCCAAACGAAATAATTAACAAACAAAGAGATGTTATTTCCATTAATGTTTATAGAAGAAGTATCGAATTTGAAGATGTGGTATTTAAACCAAGATCATATATTTTTGAGCTTTCTAGATTTGTTACAAAGTCGTCAGTAAACAGAGAAGAAGTAACTCAAAGTAAGTTTTTTGAATTTTTAAATGATAGAAGTATTGAGTTTACTAAAGATTTTGGAGCAAACTCTACAGAAGACTATCAAAGTAGAGAATCTTTTATCAATAACGAAGAATATAGTTTTTTATCAAATGCTCAAAAAAAAGAATTGGCAATTAATCATATTGAAAGTTTTGTTTTGGGATTGTATTTGCAATTATTGTTAGGAATTTCAACAGATGAAAATGACTATCTAATTAATAACGAATTGTTAGATGGGTTTGTAAGTGACGAATCAAGAAATAGGTTTAACGATCTTGTTTTGACTTATGTTCAAGGAATTACGCAATTGCCTATAACAATTCAACAGCTAAAAAATTCATCTCCACAAATCAAGTCTTTGTTAGAAAAAATTGACACATTTGCCTTGAATGCTAGCTTTACTGAGCAAATAACTCCACCCATTCTTCCTGGTGTTGCAATTGATCAAAGAATTGAACTAACTGAAGATTTGATTAATTTTGTAAAGTTATTCACTCCAAAGTCATTACTTACGGGAGGAAAGATTCATTCACTAAGAATAACGTCTCCTAAAATCTTTGAAAGGATCTTTAATTTGGCAGTAGACCCAGATGATTTTGAAATTGATCTTGAAAAAACATTTGAAACAACTTCTGGAGCGAAAATGTATGGCGTTCTAGAAAAGAAAAAAATGCTAACAACATCTAATGGAAAAGTTAAAATAAAAGAAAGAAGCAAAAACAATACTATTTCATTAGATCAATTTTTTGTTACTATATCAACAGTAGAAGAGGAAAGCCAGTGACGATATCTTTTCCATCAAAACCTTCATTGGTTGTAGACACGCCAGAAGTAAGAAATTTCAATGGCAAGTTTGTTTATAATTTTTTTACACCAGATGAAAGAGTTAATGATGAAGGAAATGTCCCTTTTTCAATATTGAAAAAGGGATCTGATTTTTTTGACAATGCAACAGCAGATACTCTTAGTAGGATTCCAAGATTTGTAAGGCTTAATTGGTCACCTATAAAAATTAGAGAGCCAGAATTTGAATTGGTTCCATTAGTAAATGTCGATTCTTCAGGCCTTTCTAGTGAAAATCAAAATTTTATTAGAAGAAATATATCTAAAATATTAAAAGAAGAAAATTTTAGCAATTTCGGATTTTCAGGAATTCAATTCCAAGATACTGCAATTGATGGAAAGTTGCACTTGCTTGTGAGTGGTACTGTTGCAAAATTTACAAATTCAAACAATATAAAATTGGCAAAAACAGTAAATGAACAGATTGAATTTCTTGCAGGAAAAATTGACACAAATAAGGTTTCTGCGCTTGATTTGAGCAAATTTATTGCTGGGGAATTGGGCAATGAAGATCTGTCAGATCAAACAATTATAGATGCCCTGACAGATTTGAAAACTTCTGGTGCTAGATTCTTTAGTCAAGATGAGCAAAAAGAAATTATTGAAAAGAAATTTGAAAGCTTAAAAAAAGTAAAAACAAGATCAAGAATAAACAATAAATTTATAAAAACATTTTTGTCCACAATTTCAACTGATCCATTAGGCTTTTTTGCAGATGAAGTTGGTCCACTTCTTGGAGATGCTGACAGGTTGCAGACAGAAATGGTGCAAAATACAAATACTGACTCTATTGAAGAGGCAGAATACGACATTACGGTAGAGCCAGTATCATTACGTGCGGCTCCTAAGGATTCGTCTTTTTTACCAACTCGAAAACATATTGGCTATATTATAGACAAATTTCAAAGAAATAGTAACGGAACATTAGTTGAAGTAGACCCAATTGTTTTAGAAAATTCAAATACTACATCAACAATAGACTTTTTTGTATCTTATGGTTTGTCGTACGTATATCAAATAAGGGCAATTTATCTTTTAGAGTTTCAAAGCTTTTCTGAACAAGATGACCAAATAGCCATTTCTACAATACTTGTTAGTTCTTCTCCTTCTCAAAGATTGATTGTAAATACCGAAGAAACAATTCCTCCACCTCCTCCTTCGGATATAAATATTTTTTGGGATTTTACTGAGCAAAGACCATGCATCTCATGGAGCTTTCCAGTAAACCCGCAACAAGACATTAAGCGCTGGCAAGTGTTTCGCAGAAAATCTATAGATGATCCATTTGAAATATTGGTTGAATTAGATTTTGATAATAGCTTTGTTCCTACTCAAAACTATGAAAAAGTCAATATAAATCTAAGGAGAAAATTATCAAGTCCTCAAAATTTTTGGATTGATAAAGATTTCAAAAAAGATGATAGTTTTATATATACTGTTTCTAGTGTAGATGCTCATGGAATGAGTTCAAATTATGGAATACAATTTGAAATAAAATTTAATAGATATAAGAATAATATTGAAAAAAAACTAATATCTGGAAGTGGTGCGCCAAAACCATATCCTAATATGTTTTTAAATACTGACACTTTTGTGGATGTAATAAAAAATAGTAATCATAAAAAAGTGAAAATTTATTTTGAACCTGAATACTTAGAAATAGTAAGTAAAGGTCATTTGTCAGAACCTGTAATTGGAACATCTGAAAATGGAACAAGTTACAAAATGCAAATGATAAACGTAGACTTTCAACAAAATCAGCTTGTAGATATCGTAATAAAGGATCTAAGAACGGCAAAGAAAGAAAAAAATTCGCCAGGAGCAACGAATGCTCCTAAACTTTATATGCATAAGGCATATATTGAAAACGATTCTGATGATATAACAAAAGGATAAACTTCGATGATTACAAATATAATGAGAGGATTAAATTAACAATGGGCTTTCTTGATCATACAACAAACAATATTATTCTTGATGCAGTTTTGACTGACAGCGGAAGGCAGGCTCTTGCTCGCAATGATGGATCGTTTTCTTTTATAAAGTTTGCACTTGGAGATGACGAAGTTGACTATACTATAATTCCAAAATTTGGAAGAGTTGTTGGAAAAGAAAAGATTGAAAAAAACACTCCTGTTTTTGAAGGATTGACAAATCAAAATTTTTCTCAAAAATCAAGAATGGTAAGTATTTCTAATCCAAACCTTGTTAGGCTTCCTACTTTGTCTTTGACTGGAGAAAATTTGGCAACAAATATTGTTTCTTTAGGGGCAACAACAACAAAAACATCTTCTCTGTCTGTTTCTCAAACCATTCAAAACGAAGACACTATTGATGCAGAACTTAGAGATCAAGGGTTTGAAATTTCCCTGAGCAACGACTTTCTTCAAATCCAAGGCTCCGTGCCAGATATTATCGACGGTACAAGGGTTGCCACATATATTTTGAGAAGAGATCCAACAGAAACCTCTGTTGGAGGTTCTAGACTTACATTTACGCTTGAAGTTAGGTCTATTTCAAATGACCAATTTACAGTATTTGGAACCGCAAACAATAAAAACATCATTAGAACATTTGTAAAAATAAAAGGAGTTCAAAGTGGTGCAGTAAAAGAATTTGAAGTTCAAATTAGCAAAAATGATTAAGCTAGATTTAGAATTATTTGGAGAAAATGGATAAATGGCAGTTTTTAAAGAATTAACACCAAACGATATCAAGACAGCTAGGTCTTTTTTGAATCAGCTAATTGATATTACACAAGAAGATATTAGTGGAAGCGTTACTAGACAAAAATATCAGGCTTTTGTAACTGGAGGTATAGGACCCGGAGTAACCTCTTCTTTGTATCAAACGGTACATGACCAAGATCTTACTCTTCAAACGGCAAATGAAGTTTTAGATATGACAATTGGGCTTTACTTTTCTGGCTCTACTGTTCAAGACATTAAAACTGGTGAAGATTCTGCTGGAAAGCTTTTGTTTCCTTCAACGTCTTTAATGATGCGTGAAAAGATTGATATATACAAGCAACATGCGCTCATTCTTTTAGGCGATTCAAATGAAAGATTTGCTTCTCCTTTTGGCTCTGCTACGTCTACAGATCTTATTGATGAAGCATTTTTTATTGACTTTAAAAGATTGTTCTTTAGAGATGGATTGAAGCGTGAAACTTTTGCAATGCAGTTTTATCAATCATCTTCAAATAATGGCGCAGGTCCGGCAACTGATACTTCTGGCAACCTAAATAGAACTTCTGAAAATGGAATAAAAATATTTACAGATGCAGGTGCCGCAGCGAATCAAGAAGTTTCTTTTGGCGGAAAGGTTTCCAATGTTGTTGATTCTTCAGATACTTCAAGAAATGTTGGATTGCTTTTCAATGATCAGGGAATTGTCGTTCTTGATTTGTCAAAGATTATTTCTGGTTCAGAGTACGTAACAGGAGTTATCTCGGCAATGAGTGATGCTGCCGTTCCTGGACATGCCGATACTGCCGCAGGATTTACTCTTATAGGAGATCTTGACGCAGGAGGAAATCCTGATGCGAAGTTCATTCCAGATTTTTTGACTTCTGGCTCTATTGACAACATTATTGACCATTTAGCGTCAACAAGATTCAGCTCAGGAACATTGACTGCAATGACGTTTCAAAATCAAACGATCATTAATTCGACATTGGTTTTCGCAAGAGCTACAGCCGACGAATTCAATTACAGTTCCAATAAAACATTTACAAATACAGAAAATAGAATTGTTGTTATTGATGAAGGTCAAGAAGATGTTCAGCAGACATTTACTTTTGTAACATCTGTTGGACTATATGATGCAAACAATAATCTTTTGGCTGTTGCAAAATTGTCGAGACCAATAGAAAAAAACCCGGAAAAAGATATTACATTCAGAATAAGGTTGGATTTCTAATTATGAATTTAAGTAAAATTGTAAATAAAATAAAAGATGAATATTCTATTTATCCTAGCTTGGCAGATAATAATGTCTTTGAAGTGAAGTTTGAAAATTTCACAATATTTGCAAATAAGCTTGATCAAATCAAAGAGCATTCTTATTTTATTTCTGATTACCGTTACAAATTTGCTGGGATCTCATCTGGTTGTGGGGATGTTACTATTTGCGCAGCAGTTACAAGCGAGTTTTTGGATGCATTTAGACAGCATCAGCTTATAGGAAAAAAAGAAAACGTAATAGTCCCATCAAAGAACCTTGTTCTTCTTGGTTCTTTTATAAAAGAGATAAAATATTCAAACTATAATAGTGATCATTCCTTGTCTTATGTTACTATAACGCTATTTGTTGATAATTTTGCATATATACAATAATAATGTCACTTGTTAAAATAACAGAAGACGATATTGAAACATTTACTATTGTCACAAATCCTAAAAAGAACTATGTAAGTAGTTCTTTTGATGGTGTTACTGGCACTTTAAATTTGTTTGCAAGACGTTCTTCTATTGAAAAAGAGTCCCAACCTCTTTCGTCATTTCAAACAGGGTTTTTTAATGATGAAAGCATTGAAGACTTGAGACTTAAAATGGTCAAAAAGGCCAAAGTTTCAACCGATGTATATAATGAAACAAATGCATATATTGCTGGTGTAAATTCTGAAAACACATCTGCTAGAAAGCAAAAGCAACTTAACATTTTTAGATTTGAACCTTCTTTTGAGTTTACAGAAAACACTCTAAAAAAGAGAGTTATTCAAGAGCTTTATCCTTATTATCGAATTCAGCATACAGATGCTCATTGGGCATATACCAATTATCACAGCTTAAATTTTTTTACATCTTCTGGCGTTCCTGAAGACTCTGTTCTTCTTTATCCAAACTCTGCATCTTCACCTTCTTTGTCTTCTATTTCTGGAAGCTATTCTCTGCCTGGTGCTTTTACTTTTGAATTTTATATAAACCCAAGATATACAACAGATGAGCCTGGAAGCGATTTTAAGGCTGGTACTATTTTCCATCTTTCTTCTTCTTATGTTGTTTCTTTGGTAACAGGCTCTTCAAAGGATTCAAGAGGGTTTGCTGATGGATTTAAAATTCTTTTACAGTTAAGTCATAGTGCAGACATTTCTCCTTCACTTGCTTCTGTTGGAACCTATCCCAATGATTTAATATTTGAAACAAATGACAATGTATTAAAAAGGAATAATTGGCACCATGTAGCAATTCGTTGGGGGACTGAAAAAATAAATCAAGGAAGTGGCTCTTTCTTTATTGATGGTGTGGAAGCAGGTTCTTTTGTAGTTCCGTCGTCTTCTGTGGCACCTGCTCCATTCTCTTTACCTAAGGGCAACCCAGATGTCCTTTGTGTTGGAAATTTTTATGAAGGAATAAACACAGGCTCTTCTGGGCAGTCTTTATTTTTCAATACAGAACCTTCAACTAGAGATGGGTTGGTAAACTTGGCAGCAAGTTTTAATCAGCATGCTCCTGACGAATTTTCATTTGAACACCCATTGAATGCAGAAATTCATGATTTGAGAATATATAAGTCTTTTAGATTGTCTGACAATATTAAAGAAGATGCATTGAAAGGTCCAGCAAATTTAGAAGGTTTGGCATTTTATCTTGGCCCATTTTTTACTAGAGAAAGTCCTATAAGGCAGGTTTTAAATCAGCAAGGGGGAGTTTTGCAAACTCCTTTTTTTGGAATTGATGGAACAACAGATGATCCATTTAATGTTGCTATGTCATTTGGAGTAGGTGGACATTATATGAATCTTGAAAATTTCTTGAGAGATTTGGTAACAGGAAACTATCCAAGACAATATCAGCTAACAGGATCTCAAATTACTGATACAGTCGATCCAAAAAGTGCAAATGAATTTCTTTATCAAACAGGTTCTATTGCGAAAAGAAACTTAACAGTTTTGCCATGCGACAATGGATTATTTCTTCCGAACTTCAATCTTTTGAGAAGTGGAACAATAACAAATACGCCTCAAATTGGCTCTGCGATGGAAAAATTTGTTAACGATTTAGGGCATCTTGACTTGACGCTCATTTCTCTTAATAATTTGGTTTCTTCTTCAAGTCTTCGTCCTGGTTTAGTATTTCAATCTGGTTCCATTTTTGAAAAGATAGCAGGAGCAACGCCGGAGGATCCAGGAGTAGATCCCGGTGAAGTTTTGACAATTTACCAAAGAACAAGAGATAACTCTTCAAATGAAATTTCATTTTTTGAAATAAGCAATATATTTTTTGGAAATAGAATAAACCCAAAAACTTTTTCAATAACAGATTCTAAAATAACAGGAAGTAATGAAAAAGTTTCTATAACTCTAAAAGATAATGGCTATGGAAGCTTATATCGGGCAGATTCCTTAACAGAGCACGCAACATGGAATAGTGTTGGAAATATTTTTTACAATGAAGGAATGGTTGTTGTAAAATCTCCAAATATTCCATTTTTTGGCAAAGAGCAATATTCTATGGAATTTGAAGGAGAAAGCACAATTCATGTTCTCATGCTTTCTGCCGAGGCAGCCTCGGGGCTTGTAAATTCTTCTAGCCATCCAAACTTTATTCCAGTATCTTCTTCTGTAAACGCGAATGATACTGATAAAAACTTTGTCTATATTACAAATATAGACTGGCTAGACGACAATCTAAATGTAATAATGAAAACAGGCTTAAGCCAGCCCATTAAAAAAACAAATAATGATAAATTATTAATAAAAGCAAAAATGGACTTCTAGAGAGTTATTGTATAATTATTTTTATGGCAATAACAGAAAAATGGCTAAATGTTCTTCTTGAGGAAGATGAAAAAGACGGAAAAGATCCGATGGAGGACTATGCGCTATATATTGATGCTGGCCGACATAGTTCTGATTACATTCTTTATAAGCCAAAATACTATGCTCAAAGAATAAAAGAAGATATTGACAAATCTCTTAAGGATTTTAATAAAATTCCTTTTAAAGGTAATCAATTTAGTAAATTTAAAGATTTTTATGCTTTTTCAAATGTAAAAGACATTTTTAAAGATCCAAAAGGTGTTTATGGGTTTGTAAGCGTAAATAATGGCCGAATTATTGGACTTAGAGGTTCTTGCAATAGAGCAAATGAAATTCGTTCAATTGCAACACGAGAAGGTTTTGGACGACTTATGTTCATGATTGCTCTAGCAAAAGAATCTCCGATTATGCCTAATAGAGAAGAAATTTCTACAAAGGCATATGATTACTGGAGTATCTTTAATAAAAATCCAATTATTAAAAAAGAGCCTTTTTCAAATGAAAAAAGACTTGCAAAAAAAGACAATGATGACTGTAAAACATATGGAAATATTGTTCTTGATAAAAGCTATAAAAGCGAAAGCGACATAGCAATAGAGGCACAGCCGTTGTTGAATCGTCATAAAATTTTTTTGCATCAAATGAAAAATTACTTACAAAAAAATGGAGTAGATTTCATTTTGTCAAGAATTAAACAATATATTGCTGATGCAGGATCTTACTTTTTTGATGAGCAAAGGGGCGAAGATGGCTGGTACGAAAGCTATGATGAAAATGATTAATATTTAACAATATAATAAAAAGATATATAAAAACATATGATATGTGGACTTGACATAAGTACAAGCATTACCGGATATACAATTCTTGATATGGATGGAAACCTTGTAGAAATTGGTCATTTTGAACTTTATAAGATAAAAGGTACAATTTGGGACAAGGTTGATAATATGAAAAAAAATATTATAGATCTTGGAAAAAGATATAAACTAACCCATATCTTTATTGAAGAGCCATTATCAAAGTTTTCTCGTGGTAAGTCTTCTTCGTCAACAATTTCATTACTAATGAGATTTAACGGAATATTGTCTTATATTATTCATGATTATTTGGCAATCGACCCTGTTTATTATTCTCCATCACAAGCAAGAAAATTGTGTGGACTAAAAATGATGAGCAAGACTGCTTGCAAAAAAGCAAAAATACCCTGGAAGCCTCAAAAACAACAGGCATTTGATCAAATGAACAAGCGGCCTCCATTTAATGGAACTTATAATTGGCCACTAAAGAGAACAGGAAAGTTAAAAGATTACTGCTATGATCAAATGGATAGCTTTGTGATTGCAAGGGCGGGTTTTATTGAATTGAAGAATATTTAACCTAAAGAGGTTGCAATGTCCAAATGGGATAATACAGTTAAGTTTCTTCAAAAAGAAATAAAAGGTTTTAATGTAAACGAAAAAGACGGAGTGTGGCATCAGGCTTTTCTTGGTAAGCTTTTGTTTTTTTCAAAATACATGAGAATGTGGACAACCCTGTATCCCAAGGTTTGGAAACCAAAGGGAAGGTTTAATGACTATGGAGTTCTTCAGCATGAAGGAGTTCATCTTATAGATGCCCAGACTTTATATGGAACTTTCAAGCCATTGCCTGTTTTGAAGTGGATAAATGTTATTCTTTTTAGCATGATTTATATATCTCCTCAGATTTTTGCTCTTTTGGCATTGGGGGCAATAGGGGGCAATTTATGGTGGCTATTATCTCTTCTTTTTCTTTTGCCCTGGCCGTCACCAGGCAGAATGTGGACAGAAGTAAGAGCTTATAGAAGGACAAGAGAATTGGGAAGTTCTGTTGAAGGCATGGTGGAAAATTTTACAAAAGAAAAGTATTATTTCATGTGGCCATTTCCAAACCATGTTAGAAAACTATTAAAGAAAAGCTCTCCATATAAAAATGAAATGGATGAAATAATTAACAGGGAATAATGCTAAAAACATTAAAAGAGGTTTTCGGAGATATTCCAACATATATGATGGGAATAGCCTTTGAAACATACACTTACGATCAAGATAAAAACATGAACGTTAAGCGAAAAGGCTGGGAACTTCCATATATGGAGGTTGACGCAAATGAGATAGATGCTTACGCTTCAAAGTATCAAGTGCCAGCGAGAGAAACAGGTGACGCAAGAAAAACCTGGGAAACAGAAGAACCTTTTAAAGATGGCATGTCTGGTGATGAAACCTATTACACCATTTATGTAAAGCACTTAGATGGTTCCGATATTGGAAAAGACGAATTTCACGATATAAATGAAAAATTAAAAGATGACATGAGCGGCTTTGGAACAGGAATGAAAGTAACTCCAAGGCCATTGGTTATGGGATATTAGCATTCGAAATATAAAAGACAAAACTCTATTGAGTTTTGTAATTTTGGTTATGGGAGAAGTTCACGCATCTGCTGAAAAAATAGAATTTATTGAAAGAGCGTTTGGAAAGTCCGAAGTTTATACAAAGGGAAACATTCAAGTAAAATGCCCCAAGTGCCAAGAGAAAGCGATTAAAACTGGAATTCCTCTTCGAAAAAGAAAATTAGCTATCAACATATTTAAAGGAGACATATTTCATTGTTGGCATTGTCCTTATCGGGGAAGGTTGGTGAGGGCACTGAATGAATATTGTCGACCAGCGCTTCTCATAGAATATTTGAATAGATTTGCCGATCAGAAAACAATGTCCGCTGGCGTTGAAGATCAGCCAAGAAAAAAAGAGCTGACGCTCCCTATGGACTTTAAATTGCTCGCTCTAAATCAAAATAGTAAAGATATAGCAGTTAAAAAAGCAATAGATTACGCGAAATCAAGAGGGATGACAGAGAGAGATTTTTGGTATTTTAAAATTGGAATATCTGATGAATGGACTTGGAGAAATAGAATACTTTTTCCATCTTTTGATAAAAATGGAAACTTTAACTATATGGTTGGTCGTTCTTGGCTAAAAGAACCGAAGTATCCATATTGGGATACTTCTGTCGATGCAACTTCCATCATTTTTAATGAAATTAATATTGATTGGAAAAAAGAAATAATTATAACAGAAGGCCTTTTGGATTTGGTAAAATGTACTGACAATTCGGTGCCTTTGCTTGGTTCTGACTTAAAGGCGTACAGTGCCTTGTTTGGAATGATAGTAAAGCATAAAACACCAGTTTTGTTAGCTATGGATAAAGACATGGTTTATAAAAAAATGCCAAACGTAGCAAGTCTTTTTCTGAAAGCAGGAATTTCTTTACGTGTTTTAAATATGGGAAAATACGGAGACGTAGGAGAAATGACCAAAGAAGAATTCTTAAAAAGAAAAGAAGAAGCTCAGATTTGGGATTCTTTTTCTTTACTTACAAATAAAATAAACTCAATAACAAGTAGATCAATTTTATGAAAATAGCTCATTTCGCAGATATTCACTTTAGACCATTGGACAGGCATGAAGAATATTGTCAAGCCTTTCAGTATTTTTTTGACAATGCAAAACTATTAAAAGTTGATGCAATCGTCCTTGCAGGAGATATTCTTCATGAAAAAACTCAAAGGATTACTCCTGAAGTAATCGAAATGGTTGCTTGGCTCTTTACAGAGTTGGCCAAGGTAGCGCCAACTTATATTATTTTAGGAAACCATGATGGAAATCTAAAAAATTTGCATAGGAAAGATGCAATTTCTCCAATAATAAAAGCACTAAATAATCCAAACATAAATTTATTTTTGAAATCTGGTGTATATCCTTTAAATGAAAAGATTAATTTTTGTGCATATTCTCCATTTGATGAGAAAGGATGGGAAGATGTAAAGCCAGAACAAGGGAAAATTAATATTTGTTTGTTTCATGGCTCTGTACAAGGCTCAACAACAGATCTTGGATATGAATTGGACGGAGAGGTTGAAACATCATTTTTTAAAGATTATGATTTTAGCTTCCTTGGCGACATTCATAAATTGCAATTCTTAGATAAAGATAAGAGAATTGCATATCCTGGTTCTACCTTACAACAAAATTTTGGAGAATCAATAAAGAATCATGGATTCTTATTATGGGATATTCGAGATAAAGACGACTTTGATGTTAGACATATAGAAATTGAAAACAAAAAGCCATTTGTTACTTTAGAATGGAAAAATGATAAAGGATTGGCCGACGAGCAGAAATTTTCAAAATTTATGTTTGAGGCCAATAAATACCCAGACGGTTCTCGCTTTAGAATTTATAGCGAAAGAAAAATACCTCAGCAAGACAAGAAGAAAATTGAGTATGAATTAAAGAATAAAAAGAAAGCATCTTTAATTGTTTATAAAAATAACAAAATTGGCTCTCCTGCTCTTGACGAAGAAACAAACAAGCAATTAAGAAGAGATCTGCGAGACCCAGCAACGGTTTGCAAATTGTTCAAGGACTTTATTGGAGAAGGCACATTTAATGAGTCTCAGTGGAAATTTGCAAATCAAACAATTTCTAATTACTTAGAGAAATTGAATTCTGAAGACAGTACATTTAGAGGAAGAACGTGGGATCCTCGTCGTATTGAATTTGACAATATCATGCAATATGGAGAGGGCAATGTTATCAATTTTGATTCTTGTGAAGGGATTGTTGGAATATTTGCCCCAAATATGAGTGGAAAATCAACAACAATTGCTGCTATGGTATACGCTCTATTTGGAAGACTTGATAGAGAAATCCTTCAAAATCATTATCATGGAATGATTAATAATAGAAAAAAATCATGTTTTGCAAAATTTGATTTTACTGTCTCTGGTGAAAATTATCGAGTTCACAGAATAACCGAACGGGTTGAAAAGTCTGATGGTCGGTATGGTGCTAAAAATAAAATCTATTTTTATAGAATGACAGATTCTTGGGAAGAATTGGAGCCTCTTCATAGAGAGAAACCACAAGACACAGAAAAGGCTATTCGAAAGATTGTTGGCAGTTTGGAAGACTTCAAGCTAACGGCATTGGCTAACCAGAGAAACGTTGAAGCATTTATGCGTGAACGGGTAACGACAAGAAAGCAGCACCTAGCAAGATTTAGAGATTTGCAGCCGTTAGACTTTCTTTCTACTCAGGCAAATTTAGATTGGTCAACTCAAAAATCAATGCTAAAGGCGTTGACGGCTCTTGATTGGGATGCTGCAATATTTGGTCTTCAATCTGAAAAGGAAAAACTTACACAAAAGATTGAAGACTATGAGTCTTTATTGGAAATTCTTCGTGAAGGACTTTCAAAAACAAAGGAAGATCTTATAAAAAAAGATGCTGCAAATATTGTTGATCAAGATGATCTTGATATACAGCAGGCGGTAGTTGATGCTTTTGAACAAGATAAAAGCAAAATAGAGCTACAAATTGAAGCTGTTATTGAGAGAAAGCGTGAACTTCAATTGCAAATCGACGATATTGTAAATAAAAAAAGCAAGATAGATCTTGACAAAATTCGTAAAAAGTTAGCAAAAAAGAATGAGCTTGAAAAACAGATTTCTGGCTTGCAAGAAAAGCTAAAAGCAGCAATAAAGACATTAGAACAAAAAGAAAAGACTGTAAAGAAACTTGACGTAGTTCCATGTGGAGATCAATTTCCAACTTGTATGTATATTAAAGATGCCCACATTGAAAAAGGCAAGATCTCTTCTCAAAAAGAGTTAATTCAAGAAATTGAAATAGATATTCAAAAATGTGAAATTCTCATTGTTGATGATGTTGATTATGAAAATCAAATAACCGAATACAACAGGCTTGAAAAGAAGGAAATTGAACTTATTAAAAAGATTTCGTCTGTTTCAGTCGAAGCCTTGGAACAAAAGCTTGAAAACATTTTAGGAAAACTTGTTTCTAGTCAAGAAAAGCTAAAGCAAATGGAAATGAATTTTTCCGATGATGATTCAATCAAAGAACTAAAGTCAAAAGCAGAAAAAATTAAAATAGAAATAAAAGAAATTGATAATAAAAGAATTCTTTCTGCAACAAGGATTGGAAAAATAGAAAGTGACATTGATGTTCTTAGATCGGACAAAATTAAATTTGAACAAATAAATGACAAATGCATAATCTTTGAACAATTGTCATTTGCATTCGGAAAGAAAGGAATTCCAAATCAAATTTTGAGAATGGATTTACCTGCCATCAATTCAGAGATTAGAGATATTCTTGAAGATATTGATGAAGTTGATGCTGTTGAATTTGAACTAGAAGAAGAAAGCGACAAATTGGATATTTATGTAGAGAGCAACAATACAAGAATACCCATAGAATTATGCTCTGGGGCGCAGCTCGTGATTGCTTCTATCGCTCTGCGAGTAGGACTAATGAGAGCAAGCAACTTGCCAAAGCCAGATATGTTTATTCTTGATGAGCCTTTTGAGAGCACAGATAGCTCACGCGTTGACTCAATCGTAAGAATGATTGAGTCATTGAAGAAATGGTTCAAAAAGGTAATATTGATTACACATCTGGAATCAATAAAAGGAACGGCAGATACTTTAATCGAAGTTACAGTAAAAGGACAAAACTCTCATGTATGTCATGAGTAATTAAAAAATATGAACGATCAAACATTGAATACAATAAAATCCACAACAGACGCCAGTTTTGACTCTGATGTACTTCAGGCGTCTGGGCTTGTGCTTGTTGACTTTTGGGCCTCATGGTGCCAGCCTTGCAAACAACTTCTTCCAAAGTTGCAAAGTGTTGCAGAAGAATTTTCTGAAAAAATGAAAGTCACCAAATTGAACATTGAAGACAATCAGGCTATGACGATCCGATACAAAATATCAAAGCTTCCCACTTTAATCTTGTTCAAAAACGGAGAAGTGGTCGATAGTATGTCAGGAAACCCAGCGCTAAGCACTGTTCGAAATTTTGTAAAAAAGCATGTTATTGATGAATAATTTTCTTTAAGAATTAATTAGGCTAAAATAGCTCATATGAGCTGGAAAAATATATCAAAAAATAGAATCCAGCGGGAAGCCGCTGGATTCTCTGTAATTAGGCCCAAAGACAATATTGAGCCAATTCCTCTATTTTGTCCTTTATGCAGCTTGGCTATGAAAACATTCCAAGATGCTCATTGTTGTAGAAAATGGGGGGTTTGTTATGATTGCTCTACTGTTTATGCGGAGCCAAATCGTAAAAAATGGCAAGAAGGGTGGCGCCCAGACCTTTCTTCTGCTGGAGAATAGTTAATTGTATGAATTTCGAAGAATACAATATCTTGGGCAATATCATTGATAGCACTTGGGGAGTTGGATCCACTAACAATCCAAAAGGTGCATCAATGTCAGTTAAGGCAAATTTGCTAGGAGAAGATCAGCTTGTTCTTTCATTTATTTCAATTATCTCCTTTGGAGAGCCACACGAAAGAAAAAGAGAGTTTGACAAAATGTCTTCTGATTCAAGTTCAATTCTTGAAGCATGCGTAAAAAAAATAAAAGATTCTTTCAAGGATGAATCTGGCAGAACGCTAAAAACAGAAAACTTGAGCGACAATGAAGATTGGGAGCTAATTTCTCTTGGTCAGTTCAGTGGCCGAAGGGACGCTTATTATCGACGTAAAATCGTTGTTCAGTTGAGGTAAGAATGGCCATTAACGTAAAGGCCCATCATGCAAAAGAAATATTAAGGTGCGGAAAAGATCCAATATATTTCATTAATAAATATGTAAAGATTCAGCACCCTACAAAAGGAGCAATTCCTTTTGATACATTTGACTTTCAGGATGATTGTGTTGAAGAATTTATTAAGCATAGATTTACCATTGTTTTAAAGGCAAGGCAGCTTGGACTATCTACGGTCACAGCCGCTTATGCTTTATGGATGGTTTTATTTAGAGAAAATGCTAACGTTCTTGTTATTGCTACAAAATTAAGCACAGCAAAAAACTTCATTGCGAAATGTAAATACATGTTAAAGATGTTGCCGCCATGGCTTATTCTTTGTGATATTTCGAGTGAAACTGTTCAAACCATTCAAACATCTCGTGGTTCTGTTTTAAAGGCTGTTCCAACATCTCCTGACGCTGGTCGTTCTGAGGCATTGTCTCTTTTGATTATTGATGAAGCTGCCTTCGTTCGTGACTTCGATGAGCTTTGGAAAGGCCTCTATCCAACTCTATCCTGCTTGACCGGAGACACATTGGTCTTGTCAGATAAAGGATTTAAAAGAATTGGGGATTATTTTGAAAATAAGAATATTGGAGATTATTTTGAATTAAATTCAAAGATTTGGGGAAAAAATGGGATTGAAGATATCTCTCATGGATATGTTTCTCCAAAGTCAAAAGTTTTAGAAATCAGAACTCAAAGCGGCTCGACATTAAAGATCACTCCTAACCACCCTTTGTATTCATTGAAGGAAGGAAATGAAAGGCCAAAAATGATCCCAGGAAAATATCTTTCTATTGGAGATCATCTAAGAACTTCATATGGAATGAATTCTTTTGGAGATGTCTGCATTGATGATGACTTGGCATATATGGTTGGAGGATTTATTGCAGAAGGATGGATGACCTCAACCTCTCAAGAAAAAAATTATACAACATGGATTTCTAATACAGATGATTCATTTAGAGATATTTTTATTAGAAATGGATTTTCTCCTGATAAATCAAACAATGAGAAATTGAGAATTTGTTCCGTTAATTTTTGTGACAAACTTAAGTCAATTGGAATTGAACCCAAAAGAAAATGTTATGAAAAAATAACTCCAAATGAAGTTTTTTCTTGGAATAAAATAGCAACTTCAAAATATCTTTCTGCATTGTTTGATGGAGATGGATCTGTTTCAGAAAGTGGAATCGTATTGAGTTCGACATCTGAGCAATTGTTGCAAGAAACAAAGATAATTCTTTCTAATTATGGGATTTATGGAAACATCCATAAATCCACAGATTCCGAATCTAAGTTAAATTATGAACGTAAAACAGGAAGATTGTTGCCACAAGGTAAACCCGTTCAGTCTTTGCATGATTGTTGGTCAATAATAATACCAAGAAGTCAAATGAAACTTTTTTCTGAAGAGATTGGATTTAAAATTAAAAGAAAGCAACTTTTGCTTGAAAAATATATTCAAGCATATAGCCAAGATTCTTCAAAAATATTTCAAATACCAAAATCAAATATTTATTTAAAAATAAAAGATATTGTAAAAGATTCAAATAAAAGTACTTATTGGTTTAGAAAGAATGGACTAAGACTAGATAAAATTCTTGATAAAAATATGGAAAGATATGTCAATCAAGAATTTTTAAGAAAATTAAGAGATTTGATTGGTGAAAATTTGAAAGAAAAATATTCTTTATTTTTTGAAGAATATTTGTCTGATACTTTTAGGTGGGATAGAATTGTTTCAATATCAGAATCAGAAGATGAAGTTGTAACATATGACTTTACAGTTCCTGAAACTCATTCTTTTTTGCAAAATGGAATCCTTGGAAGCAATACAGGAGGGCGCGCAATTCTTTTGTCCTGTGTAACAGAAAATACATGGGTTTTTACTGACAAAGGGCCAACTCAAGTTAAAAACTTTATACAGCAAAAAAATAGTTTTGGCGGATATGAGATAAGTGAATATTCTGTTTTAGGAAAGGATAAACTTAGAAATGGAACGCTATTCCATAACAATGGAAAAGTTGAGACAAAAAAAATAACGACTCAACATTCTTGGTTGGAAGGTTCTAATAATCATAAGGTTTGGGCTTGTGTTGATGGAAAATACAATTGGCATAGATTAGATCAATTAAAAGAAGGTGACTATATTGCTTATCAATATGGAATGAATTCTTGGGGTTTTAATGATGATATTTCTTGTTTTTCACATGTTCCATCGTCTAAAGAGAAAAATGTTCCAAATTTGGGAGAAAAAATAACAAAAGACCTGTCTTATATATTTGGAATGTATTTGGCCGAAGGTTCAAATTATAAAGTTTTAAATAATCAAAATGAACAAGTTGGAAATCATCTAACAATTACATGTGGAGACGATATTTCAAATATTTTTGAAAGCATTGAATTGTCTTCCAAGTCATATGACAATATGCATTATAATATTTCTTCCAAGTCTTTCGGACTTTTTCTGGAGTACGTTGGTTTTAATTTAGATCTAAAGGCAAAAGAAAAACATATACCAGACAGACTTTTGCAAATGAGCAAAGAAAACATAGCCTCCATGTTATCTGGTCTTTTTGATGGAGATGGGTATAGCAGAAGTGATCGTGGAACTATTGGAATTTCCTTATCTTCAAAAAGGCTAATAGAACAAATAAGAATTCTTCTCAATAATTTTGGAATAATAACTGATTACTATGAGGGAACTTCTCTACCAACAGAAAAAGTTAAAGTTGAATCAAAATATTATAGGATTGAAATAAATGGAAGATATTCTAATATATTTTATGATGAAATTGGGTTTGGATTTGAAAGAAAGCAGAATAATAAAGAAAAATTAAAAGAATGTTATAACATCTCTGCAAAAAATACAAAGGATATAATTCCAAATTCTTTGGGACTTTTGAATGAAATATATTCATATTCCTCAGAAAATTTAAATACGCTATATAAAAAATATGGCCTATTTATGAATGGAATTCTAAATAAAAAAACAAAATATAAAACAGATGACATTAGCAGAGATGTTTGTTTGAAATTTTGGAATATAGTAAAAGATGATGTAATTAAAAAAGCACCAGAAAAAGTAGAAAATATTGATAATATAATATCTTCAAATATTAAATGGGACAGGATTAAAAATATAGAAGATGGACTAGAAGAAACTTATGATTTCTCTCTGCCAGACATTGAAAAAGATTTTTGGTGCCATTCTGTAATTTACAATGGAATGCTTGGACATCAAACCCCAAATGGAACAGGCAATAAGTTTTTCGATATTTATGATAAGGCAGAAAAAAAAGAAAATGAATTCTATCCAATAAAGTTACCTTGGACCGTTCATCCTGAACGTGATGAAAAATGGTTTAAAGAACAAACCGGAAACATGACAGTTAAGGAAATTGCACAGGAACACGAATGTGACTTTGCAGCTTCTGGTGATACATTTCTTGATCCTTCTATTATTGAAAAGCTTAGAAAAGCAGCCAGGGAGCCAATAAAAAGGGTTGGTGAGGATCGCAATATTTATATTTGGGAAGATTCAATTCCTGGCCATAAATACATTCTTTCGGCAGACGTTGCAAGAGGTGATGGAAAAGATTATTCTACATTCCATATTATTGATGCTGAAATGGGAAAGGTTGTTGCAGAATATCAAGGAAAGTTGCCACCTGATCGTTTTGCTGAGCTAATAAATGAATTTGGGCTTTTGTACAACAAGGCATTGGTTTGTCCTGAAAACAACAACGTGGGATATGCTGTTGTTCAAAGGCTTTGTTATTTGAACTATCCAAGAATCTATAATAACAAAGAAAAGTCTTTGGACATATGGAGTGCCATGGCTGGGAACGATGGAGATTTGCAAAATCCTTCTGGTGATCTTGGAATATTTACGTCTGGCGGCAAGAAAAATGTTCTTTTGACCAAAATGGAAGAAATGTTAAGAAATGATAAAGTTGAAATCTATTCAGATAGGCTTTGTCGAGAATTAAAAACATTTGTTTGGTTAGGAAACCATAAGGTTGGAGCAGACAAAAAGAAGAATGACGATCTTGTAATGAGTTTGGCTATTGGCCTCTGGCTTTTGGATACAGCGGATTTTGCTAGATTCTCAGAGGATCAAGGAAAAGCATTGCTTGATGCGATGTCTCAATCGTCTTCAAAGCTGGATGACATTATTGAAATGGGTTCAAAGAAAAAGGATGATTACAGTGTAATGTTGCCAGCAGCCGGAAATGCTAGCGGCTTTTCTAGAATGACGGGAAAGACAAATAGGGTGCAAGTCCTAAACAAGAATTGGGATTGGCTAATGAAATAGATTTTTCAAAATGAACATCGATAAAAAATCCAAAAAACTTTCAGAGATTATGAATGGGAATAAGCATTTTGATCATGCTATCAAAATGTATATTGAATATCTTGAAAGAAAAAGAGATAAGCAAAATATTGAAAAAAAAGTTTTTGAATTTAAAAAAAAAGGATGGCCAAAAGACAAAATAAAAAAGATGATAGAATGGGAAAGAAAAGCGTCCGAAATGCAAAAAAAGACTGTTGAACTTTCAATGCGAGAAATTAGGCATATGGCAGACGATATTTCCGAACAGCAATTCGAAGATCTTGGAGAGTGGATTAAAAAAAGCTCCCATTCAAAAGAAGCCTGGAATAGAAATATGGTTTCATCTAATGATTCTTTGCCCGTCATTAAAGCAAAAGTAATGCATTTAGCATATATGAGCAGATCGTCATCTCCTGTAAACATTGGAGAAATGCTAAAAAGCCAATAAATAGACAGTCAAAGAATATTTACCTATATGATTTCTATCCAAAAAAATGAGCTTCGCGGCATAATAAGAGAATCTTATATAAAATCTCTTATCGTTGAAGGAAAGGACCATAATAGAGAAATTGTGGCAGCAATCCTTTCATTAAAGGACTTTCTTGGAAAAAAGAACTTTGTTTGCAGCACGCAGTATACCCAGCCAAACCCAAACAAAAGACATAGAGACTTTGGGCATTGCAGCATAAAGATTGACACAACAATGGGCCGCGGCAAATCAATGAGCCCAAGAGCTATTAGCCAAATGGTGTTGAGATTATGTCAAAAAACAGGATTTAACAAATACTTTTCGATGAGAGATCATGGATATGATGGAAGATATTGTGACTGCGGATTCAATTTGAATCCAAAATATGTTGAAAAATATATGGCCACAGTTCCCAATGGGACAATATGAAAAGACTGCTCAAAAGATTTTTAGGGTTTTTTAAAAAGGACCAAAGTCCAAAAGTAATCCCTATGCAAAAAGATTGTAAGTGTGTCGCCGACACCTGTTTCTTTGATTTGAGTTCAGAAGAAACATATAATCCTTGGGGAATTGAAACCTCATATCATATTCCTATAAAATGCAGAGGCAAAACATCAAAAGACGATGCCTTATTTGTTTCTTTTCGTAAATACAATAAAGAAGAGCTTAATTTTACAATTGAACAAATGATTGCTGTCGATAGAAGTCGAAGCATTCAGAAGTTAGAATGTATATTTGATGAGTCTGACATTCATATATTTGTACCCATATCTAAAAAAGTCAAATAATCACATTATTCGCAACAATCGCAGCATAAGAAATATAATAAGAGCAACCTTCAGTTACTAAGGAAGCATAATGGCAAAAAGACAAAATTTATTCGCAAGACTAACAAGACTATTTAAAGCAGGCCCAATTGTAAAAAAACAAGTAAAGGGGTTTGATAGTGCCTCCGTCAAATCTTCCGCTCTGGACGTGTTTAGAAAAAGTACAGCAACAGTCTATGGAAATAGTTTAAATGCATATGGACAATATGATCGACTCTGCGTGGACTCTCGTACTAAAATAGCGATTCCTGGACCTGAAAGGTACATTGAAATTCAGGATTTGGGCAAAAAATATCCAAATGGAGAAAAATTTATTGTTTATGCATACGATCACGATGAAATGTGCATAAAGCCAGCTTGGGCTCATCATCCAAGATGTTCAGGCAATAAGGAAACTGTAAAAGTAACATTTGATGACGGAACATTCTTGATTTGCACTCCCGATCATCCATGTCTTATGAGAGATGGAAAATACAAGAATGCCGAGGACTTAAATGCGGGAACTTCAATGATGCCTTTTTACAGAAGGGACTTCAAAGGAAAATCCAATAAAGATGGAAAAAAATTCGTTGTATCGGTCGAACCATTTGGCAAGCAAGAAGTTTGGGACTTGACTGTTGATGGGCATGAAAATTTTGCGACAGACACGATAGTTGTGCATAACTCTCGATATTCGGACTTCTGTTTGCGTGGAGATACTTTAGTCTATACAACTAAAGGAGTTTTTACAATAAAAGAATTGGCTGAAAAAAATGCCAATGATATAATTCATGTTTATTCGTACGATCAGGTGAATAATAAAATGGTCATAGCGCCAGCCCATTCTCCAAGAATTACTCACAAAGGAGAAAAGCAAGATTTAATAAAAGTTAATTTTGATACAGGCGGAAGTGTTACTACAACGCCAAATCATAAATTTATGTTAAGGGATGGTTCTCCTTGTGAGGCAAAAGACCTAAAGGCAGACAATGCCCTCATGCCATTCAATGTGAGAGACTTGGCTGGTCATGGGTATAAATGGATTTATACTATTAATAAAAATGATAAATCTGGAGGCTGGACACCTGAGCATGTTTTAGTTGCAGAATATTTTAATAGAAAATTAAAGCCCAACGAAATTGTTCATCATAAAGATTTTGATAGAGGAAATAACTTAATTGAAAATTTGGAAATCATGGATAGGTACGAGCATAATAGGTACCATGCTCAATTAAATAATAAAAATAAATTTGGAAAACCGAATGAGAAACATTCTCAATGGATGAAAGAAAATAATACTGCAAAAAGAAACGATATAACATTTGAAAAAATACTGGAAGTCGCAACAGAAACTGACTTTACAATGAGCAAGGTAAAGGAAATTCTAAAAGTTGATCAAAATGTTATCAAGAGAAGACTAAGAGAGGTAGGATTTGAAAATTGGTTAGATTTTAAATCTAAGAAAGATTACATACAGCAATCAATTATTCATGAATCAATTGTTGAAGAAACAAAATCACCAGAAATTGAAGAAATATTAGAACATGGAAAAGATTGTGAAAATATTTATAAATTATGTCAAAAATTAAGTTGTTCACCTAATGCTGTTAGAAGAAGGCTAAATTCTTGTGGATATGGAACTTGGTCAGATTTTAAAGAAAAAAATGGCCATGAAATCGTAAAAGGAGTTGGAAGAACATCACTTATTGATGATTCAATTTCTTATCAAGATATTTGTAATTCATATAAGCAAGGTATGACGTATGCAGAATTGGCAAAGGCGGCAAATACAACTCATAATAAAGTTATTTCAAGAATTAAAAAAGAAGGATTTAAATCTTATCATGAATGGACTGAAGCCTATAGTAACCACAAAGTATCATCCATCGAACATCTAGAAGAAAAAGATTTTGTCTACAATATAACAGTTCCAGAATATCATAATTTGGCAGTAGGATGCTATAATAAAAATTATCCAAAAGATGGCCAAGTACTTGATTTTACTATGGTTTTTCAAAGTGAAATGGAATATTGTTTACATGGGGATACAAAAATTGCAATTCCAAATGGGTATAAAACAATTAAAGAGTTGTCTGAAGAGTATGGAACTGATAAAGAATTTATTGTTTATGCTTACGATCACAATATTGGAGGACTGACTCCTGCATTAGCAAAGCAAGCAAGGAAAACAAGATTTGATCATGCCTGGAAGGTTGTTTTTGACAATGGTCAAGAAATTATAGGCACTGCAAATCATCGATTAATGAAAAGAGATGGTACTTTTTGTAAAATTGAAGATCTAAAACCGGGAACTTCAATGATGCCATTTTATAGGAAAGATTTTTATAGCGAAAATAAAGATGAAAATTCTGATGGTTATCGTTGGATTTATACAATAAACGACGGATGGAAAACAGAACATCAATTTATAGCAGAATGGATAAGTGATAGAAAAATTCAAAAAGGAGAATGTGTTCATCATATAAATTATAAAAAATGGGATAATAGACCTGAAAATTTAAGGATTATGACATTATCAGAGCATACAATTTTGCATAACAATTCTGATAAATGGTCAGAAGAAAATTCGGAATGGATAGAAAAATTCAAAAAAAATCATTCTGCATGGATGAAAAAAAATAATCCTGCAAAAAGATCAGATATAACTTTTGGAAAAATTCTTGAATTATGTGAAAGCATTGGTTTTAATCTTTATAAAATTTGCGATGCTCTTGACACAGATCCTAATGCAATTAAAAGAAGATTGAGAGAAAATGGCTTTCAGGATTTTGTTACATTTTGTAAAGCATATAATGAAAATTGGAAAAGTGATTCCTGGAATAATAAAGGAGAAAATAATCCTAGATTTAAAAATGAAATAACTTTTCAGTCAATATGCAATGTCTTTGAAAAGGCTAAAACATTGAATGAAATTAAAAAAGAACTTAATTGTTCTCATGTTTTGATAACTAAAAGATTGAAAGATAATGGATTTTCTAATTTTACAGATTTTTCAAAAAATTATTCAAATCACAAAATTTCCTCTATTGAATATTATGGAAAAATAGATCTATATGATTTGACTGTTGATGGATATAAGAACTTTGCAACAGATACGATCATTTCTCACAATACACCAGAAATTGCTAGTGCTGTTGACATTTACGCTGACGAGACGGTCGCTAAAGACGAGAAGGATCGTTCGCTTCATGTGTATTCAGAGAATCCAAAGATTAAGAGGCTTCTTGAAGAATTATTTTATGACACATTGAATTTTGAATTTTCTGGTCGTTCTTGGGTTCGTAACTTATGTAAATATGGGGATTTCTTCCTTTTAAATGACGTTTCTCCGAAGTATGGGGTTATCAATGCGCACCCTATTCCCGTCAATGAAATTGAAAGAGAAGAGGGTTTTGACCCTGAAAATCCTTTTGCTGTTAGGTTTAGATGGGTAACAGAAGGAAATCAGGTTCTTGAAAACTGGCAGGTTACACACTTTAGGCTTCTGGGAAATGATACGTTTCTTCCTTATGGCTCTAGTGTTTTGGAGAGTGCTAGAAGAATTTGGAGACAACTTGTCATGGCTGAGGATGCCATGCTTGTATATCGAATCATTCGTTCGCCTGAAAGACGAGTTTTCTATATTGATGTTGCGAATGCTCCACCTAATGACATTCCAAATATTATTGAAAATGCAAGAACAACCTTGAAGTCGCAGGAGGTTATTGACAAAGATGCTGGTCGTGTAGATTTGCGATACAACCCATGGGCAGTTGACATTGATTATTTTATTCCTGTTCGTGGACAAGAGGGAGGAACGAAGGTTGATACACTTCCTGGAGGTGCCAACACAACAGCGATTGACGACGTTGAATACATTCAGCGCAAGCTTTTTGCTGCTCTAAAGGTTCCAAAGGCATATTTGGGATTTGATGAGTCTTTGGGTGGAAAAGCAAACTTGGCCGCTGAAGATGTTCGTTTCGCAAGAACAATTCAGCAGATTCAGCAAGTTGTTATTTCTGAATTGAATAAAATAGCAGCAATTCATTTGGCTGCCCATGGTTATGATGGAGAAGATCTAATAAACTTTAGATTGCAATTAAGCAATCCTTCTACGATGGCTCAGCAACAGAAACTTGAGCTTCTTAGAAGTAGATTTGAAATTGCAGGAACAAGGCCGGAAGGCCTTCTTTCTGACAAGTATCTTTACAAAGAGGTATTTGGAATGACGGATGATTCAATCTCCATAATGGAAGAGGATCAAATTAAGGAACTAATAAGAAAGGCCCAGATGGAGCAAATGGGTGCTGCTGCTGCCGAAGGTGGCGGAGGTGGTGGCCTCGGTGGTGGAATGGGCGGAGGCGGTGGCCTCGGCGGAATTGAAGATCTTGGAGGCGGAGACGAAGGAGGCGAAGAGGGTGGAGAGCCACCGCCAGAAGGAGGAGAAGATCTTGGAGGCGGAGATGATTTATTCGCCGAAGAAGAATTTGGTTCTGAAAGACTTATTTCTGACGATGAAGATGAAATTATCGAATTTGGATTAGACGAAGGCGATGACGAATATAAGCCTGTAAATCAGCAAAGTCAGATATCGAGATATCGTCATAACAATTTGAGACCAAGTAGAAGAAAGATGAAAGGTTCAAAAGGAATGACTCCGACAAATCCTGGGGACGCCTGGAACCATAAAGATCCTCATTTTCATGATGTTTCATTGAAGAGAGCTTGGAGTGCGGGAACTTCAGTAAATAAAGATGGTTCTTTTAAACTAACCGATGCTATTCAAAGACATATGGAAATGATTGAAGATTCAGAAATTAAACGAACAAGATTGTCATCAGAAACAAAACACACTATAGATTCCCTTTCAAGGAAAATACCTATAAAGAGTAACACTTTAACAGACGGTGTTGCTGAGAAGATTTCAAGTCTAATAATTGAGTCCGATGAAGAGGATAATGAATGACAAGACACAATAAAAAGAGAAATACAGGGTTACTCTACGAATTTCTTGTCCGAACGATTTCTGATGCAATCATTGAAGGCAATGAAAAAAGGAGAGGCACTGCCTTGTCCATCATTAGAAAGCACTTTGTGGCAGGTTCGGAACTACACAAGGAATTTCGATTATTTCACTCTTTAGCAGCGACAACTGTAAAGAGTCCATCGGTGGCCGATACCATACTTGAAGCAGCCAAACAAGCATCGGGAATGTGTAATATCAACAAACTTAACCATGAAAAATCTTTGCTCATAAGAAGCATTAATCATGGCCTTAATGATGAAAAGTTTTATGATAGAAAAATTCCCGAATATAAAACCTATGCAACTATTCAAACTCTTTTGAATGAATGGAGAGAAGGTCAATATAATAACATTGTTGAACAAGCACAATTTGAAGAACAATTGAAAGAATGGCTTTTAAAAGACAAGGCTGTTGCTAAAATAAATGAGCAATCTTCTTATTCTGGTGATCCATTGGTTGAAAAACTGATGATCAAAAAAATCAATGAAAGATATGGTGAAAGCCTAACAGAAGAGCAGTCAAATATAATTCGTACTTATATTTTTGCTAAAGATGAAAAGGCCAAAGAGAAACTGAATGAAGATTTAGATTCTATAAAGTCAAAAGCTCTTAAAAATATAGATACATATATTGGAGAAAATGCTGGGAAGGATAAATATCTTGACGAGAAATTGAAAAAAGCAAAAAGCCTAATTCTGAAAGAAAGCATAGACTTAATTGATGACGAAAAGGTTGAAAGGTTTCTTGATATTTCTAAATTAAATCAGGAGCTTAGGTGCTAATATGCAAAAGGTATTGACAGAATGGACAAAATTTGAAGGCGAGATAATTAAAGAAGAAACAAAGTCTTTAAGTGGAAAGCCAAAATTAATAATGAAAGGAATTCTTCAAAGGGCAGATACCCTTAATCAGAATGGGAGAATTTACCCAAAAAGAATTCTTGAAAAAGAATTAAAAAATTATCAAAAGCTTATTCGAGACCGAAGAGCTTTGGGAGCATTGGATCATACTGATAGTTCGATTATAGAATTAAAGACCGTTTCTCATCTTGTTACAGAAGCTTGGATGGATGGAGATGTTATTTATGGAAAGGTAGAAATTCTACCAACAGAACATGGAAACACATTAAGAAATCTTATTGAAGCAAATGTCACGGTGGGAATTTCTTCTCGTGGAGTAGGTTCAACTGAGCCTGATGCTAATGGATACCAGGTTGTTCAAGACAACTTTCAGCTTATCTGTTGGGATTTTGTTTCTGAGCCATCAACTCCAGGAGCATTCATGATGAAAGAAGGTCGAGACCTTACAAGCAAGGACATGAAAGATTTAAGAGAATTTTTTGATAAAAGTGACAGAATCGATAGAATTGTAAATGACATTCTTGACTGGAGGACAAAGTAATGGGTTCAGGATGGGCAGGTCCAGGAGTTAATCATACCGCAGAATATCAGGCATCTGGTGTTCCTTGGGTAACAGGATCTCTTGCTGTTGCAGGTGTTCAAAAAATTGAGTTTCCTAACGTTACAAGATTTTTTAGAGTAAATAATACAGGTGGCTCGGCTGTTTCTGTTGGTTTTACCGAAGCAGGAATCTCAGGAGATCATGGGTTTACGGTTCGAAATGGGGAAACTGAACATTTTGAACTAAGGGTTAGAGAAATTTGGATTTCAGGCTCTGGTGGCACAGTCGACATTCTTGGTGGGCTAACTGCAATTTCAAGAAGAAGTTATCAACCATTAACCGGAGCAAACCCACCACCAGAAGGATTCTGGTACGTACCAGGAATTGAATAGTTATGAGAAAAAGTGAATTTAGAGAATTTGTAAAAGAAATGTTCATTGACCTTATTGAAAACGATCAAGAGGTTAGGGATATTGTGATGGAATTTGTTCAAAAGAACGGAAGTGTAATTTCTGAATCTGTTCAAAAAGAACCAGCAGACCCAGATCTTTATGATAAATTAATGCTTATTGCATCTGGACAGGAAAAGAAATTAATATATGAAGGAAAGGTAGTAAAATCTCCAAATTATGGAAACGGATTCAAGTCCGGCAAAAACATTAAGGAATGGGCAGATAAGGCATATTCTAAGATTGGTGGAAAATGGGGAGAGAAAGCAGCAAGTTCTTTTGGGGATTCTACAGGTGTTAGAGGGGATACTTTGTCCTTTTTGGGAGCAATGGGAGCTGGCGGAGATGGAGGCAATTTAAAAAATATAGGCTCAGCAGGAAATGACAAGATCATTAAAGAAAGCATTATTAACAGTGGAAGAGGAGCCATGATGGGATTAGATGAAAATGGCCAATTTGATCCAAGTAGAACTGTTGATATTTCAAGTTTGCTTGTCGATACTGCAAAAACAACACTACAAAACTTCCCGTCTTCTCATGAAATGGGAACAGCTTCAGCGATTGGAGCAGGTCAAGAAGCTTTTAGAGGCGCGCCAGAACAGGTGTTCAAAGAGTCGGCTGGGAATTGGGCAGCATTAGCTTTCCAAGGAATGGACGTTGGAAAATAAGAAACAGAAGTATATTTATTGTAAGGCATTTTGCTAAGGAGATTTAATATGGCTAGAGAAATTGACATGAGAGAACTATCCAACCTTGTTATGGAAGTTGTAACAGAGGTAGAAAAAGATTTAAAAAAAGTTCAGGCTAAAGAAGTAACACCTGACAAATATGCAGATACACTTGACAGTCCAATTGACTGGGAACAAAAACTTGGAATAAAACCAACAGTAAAAGGCGGAAAAGCAATGCTTGAAGCCCTTAAGTCCAAAGAGGCAAAAGCAACGCGTATTGCTAAGGCTCTTAGAGAGCAGCGCAAAGCATTGCAAGAAGAGATGTCAAAAAATGCCATTGTGGCAGAAAATAAGCGTCTTCGTCAGGCGATTAAAAAAGTAAAAGAAGCAAAATAATATATTCCATTTTTTTTGGAAGCATTATATTTATTTCTAGGAGAACATACAAATGGCAACAAATACGGTAGAAAACCCGACACAAAGAGATTTGGGAAGTAGTGATACTGCATCTTTGGCTGAGCAATTCCCTGCTACTCCAACTGATTTTGAGCCAAATGCTTTTACTAAAAGTCTTTTGGATGGAGTGGTAACTGAGAACCCTATTATTGGAACATTTAGTATGGATTACTCTGACGCTCCAAATATTCTTGATGACATTATTCAGAACGATCCTAGCATCGTTGGATTTGTACCTAATCCAACACCGCCAGGACCAGGAGACGTAAACCCAGCAAATAAAGGACCGGCACCGGAAACAAACTTCCCACCACCTTCGTCTGGATTTGGCTCTTCAACTTCTCCAAGTCAAACAGCTACCAAAATTGCTGAACAGAAGTTTGATACGCTTATTCCTGGAAAATCACACCAGAATTAATTTATTATTAAAACTTATCTTAAAAAGAAGGCCATATGGCCTTCTTTTTTTGTTTTAATAAGCTTTGCTTGTTTTGCCAATACTTATTGGTGTGATCAAAAGAAAAATCACAGAGCATGGAGCTTCTGTTGCGCTAAATAATTATCCAGGTAATTATTTAAATGTTGGATATCCTGATGCGAACAAAGGCCGTGGATATGGAAAATTAGATGGAGATGCTAAGAATACTCCAATTTCCGCAGATGGATTTCCTTATGACATTCATGAACCAAATGAATTAGAGGGAGACGAATTTAGTGATCCTTTGTTGCAAAATAAGTTTACTGGAAAAATGGGAGCTTACGCTCCTTCAAAACCAGATTATGTTTCGAGGCCAGGTGATCCATTCTCATTTTTTGATGATGCAACAGTTGGCTTGGCAGAAAATTTAATAAAAGAATATGTAAAATTGTTTCTTGAATCTGGAATGACATTAAGGCCGGGTTCAAGTGGAACAGATGGTGCGGTCACACAATGGGGCACAAGAATACCAGGAGGAACCCAGTTTGGCTGGAGTTCTGCTCATCGACTACCTCAGAGACAAGATCAATATGAACCTGTTTTTTCATTAAGAGATTTAATGACAAAACGTGAGGATTATACAGATCGAACTCAGGGAGAATTGGAGCCAGAGCCAGACGAGGAGTGGAAAAAGGAATATGGAAAAGAGCAGAGAGAGAAAATTTATCCTTTTTTCTGGGAATAATCAAAATGTAAATGTAACCTTTTAGTTTTTTGAGTATAAGAGTTATATTTATTTTCAGGATTTGTAGACAGGTCAACATGACAGCTATTCACAAAGAAGCATTGGCAGATGCAAAAAGGCTTCGAGAAGTTGCGGAAGAAAACGCAAAAAGAGCAATTATGGAACAAATTGCTCCAACAGTCAAAGAAATGATTGAAAGAGAACTTCTTGGAGAATCATGTTCTTCTGACATGGAAGAAGATGTTCTGATTTCCCCTGATGAACGCGCCAAAGAAAAAAAAGAAAAAGGCGAAAGAGAAGAGGGGTCTTATAACGAAAGCAAAACACAGAGCGACGATCTAATGTTGACAACTGAATCAGTTGCAGCTTTGGCCAAAATGGTTGGCGCAAAAGCTGAGCATTATGGAGTTCGTGCGCTTAGAATTTCCGAAAAAATCGAAAAACTTCATGAAGCGAAGATTAATGAAAACACTTATGGTGAAAAACTTCGTCAAATAAAGAATGAGATTGAGAAGACCTTTATTGATCTTCAAGAGGATAAAAAGAATAATATCGTACCAAATGATTCAGCACAACTTATTGAAAATAAATTGGAAGAGTCATGGGGAGTCACAAATCAATTAATGATTCCTGTAAAGGTTCGACAGATAAATGAAAGCAATAATAGGATTTCTAATAAAGTTAGTAAGTTCAAAGTTATTGCTGAACAATATGGTCTTACAAAAGGGGCCAAAAAGAAATTTGGAGAAGAGTGCATTAAGCTAACAAAAGAAGCAAAATCACTTTTCGATTCAGTATCCGAACTAAAAGAAGTAGTTGAGGATAGCAAGGTTAATAAGATTGGCAATAATGTCACTAGAGTTTACAAGGAGATTTATACAATGGCTAAAAGGTTTGGTTCACTAAACGAAGAAGAACTTAAGATTGTTATCAGTGGATTAGACACTGACGATCTTGAAGGGTCCGCTCTGTCCGCAATGGTTGAGCCGGCTGACGACATGGACGATGAAATGGGCATGGACGACGACATGGACGATATGGACGACGACATGGGCATGGACGATGAAATGGGCATGGACGATGAGTTGGATGAAAATCCAATTTCGTCAAAAAGTGCCTCTGGATCAACGGGCGGCAGAATGGGCGGACGACCAAGACTTAGACAGTCTGACGAAGAAAAAGAAGATCAAGCAAATAGAGCCCGCGCAAAATATGGCGACATTTATGAAATGGATGACGAATTGGACGAAGGGCTTCCAACAAGTGATTATCGTCCTTCAGGCGGAAGCCCAAGAAAAGGAAGCGGAAGATCAGGAGACGAAAGAGGGTTTGAAGCAGGCGCCGATCTAAACACGCCAGGTCGTTACAAAAAAGACGA